>ERZ791837.781-NODE-781-length-23561-cov-3.090700_pt1 | contig 23561 bp, 10 predicted proteins | sample MGYA00510292_ERZ791837 | MGnify/ENA primary metagenome ERZ791837 (study PRJEB30046, sample SAMN00715259) | human gut metagenome | study: EMG produced TPA metagenomics assembly of the A metagenome-wide association study of gut microbiota in type 2...
GGGACCGGGAAAAATTGAAGGCGGTGACGGAATTCGCTTATTCCATCGGCTGCCGCCAGCAGTGGATATTGAATTACTTCGGGGAGGAGGACAGCGCCCCCTGCGGCCGGTGTGACCAGTGCATGACGCTGGGTGTGGAGGAAGGCCAGTCCCTGGGTGAGGAGGAAAACAAGGTAGTGCGCCAGGCCTTAAGCGGAATTGCCCGCGCGTCCGTGCGCATGGGGGACGGCTCCTGGCAGGGAAGATGGGGGAAGACGAAGATCATCCAGATGCTCAAGGGGGCGAAGAATCAGGAGATTTTAAAAACTTCCCTGGCCCGGCTGAGTACGTATGGCATCCTTTCCCGGTGGAGCGAGGACGACATCCGCCAGTTGTTCCGCGCCATGCAGATGGCGGGCCTGACCAGAATGAGCGGAGAAGCGGACCGCCCCCTGATTACCCTGAGCCCGAAAGGTAATGAAGTGATGATGGGGCGGAAGGAGGCCTCCATGATTTGGCCTCTTGCCCGCAGAGGAAAAGCTTCTGCCCCTTCAGAACAGACCAGGGTGCGCTCCACGGGGGATTTGACGGCCCTGGGCGAGTTTGATGAAGACTTGTTTTTGAAATTGAAGGAGCTGAGGAATGAACTGGCCCGTGAAGCGGGGATTCCGGCTTATGCCGTATTCCACAATTCCACCCTGGAAGGGTTGGCGCGTCTGAAACCCACCACCCGCCGGGGTGCCATGAATGTCCACGGTATCGGGGAGCAGAAGGCCGCGAAGTATTTGGATGATTTTCTGGAGGTGATTGCTGAACATTGCGAAGTTTAAAAAGGTTTTCTGAACAGCCTGCTTCGTGTCTATACTGCCTTGAGGGGGAATGATGGCCCTTGTTTTCCTCTGGTCTGGCCGTTGCTTGAAGCCGAAAGGAAATTCGAGGGGAGGATTGAGTTAAACCCCAGTGAGGAAAAGTAACCGGCCTGCCAATATACCTGCCCGGATTAATTCCTGCCTGTACTATTTATGTATTGACTTCATTTGGGGAAGTGTGTAGTTTCTTCTCCACACATTACCCAAGACGGAGCGGTGGCTGAGAGGCTGAAAGCACTCCTTTGCTAAAGGAACGTACTGGCAAAACCGGTACCGAGGGTTCGAATCCCTCCCGCTCCGCCAAAATCTTTCATTTTTTGAGAGCCTGCACTTCAATGCTGCGGGCTCTTTTGTTTCTTCGGTTGTGCATTTTTGAGTGGCGAAACCAGCAAATTCCGCATGGGAAGGGAGGTTTTGAATTGATGTTTTATGATTATCTGTGATTTTTTAGGATTAGGCCTAAGTAGTGAGAATGACCCAGTTGTAGTTGGAGCAAATCTGCGCTATGGAATTAACTCCATGGTTCCATAAAAAAAAGCGCCTTCCGGTGAAGGAAGGCGCCTGAAAGCGAATTGATGAAGAAGGGGGCTTACATGCCTTTGTTTTTCATGGCTTCCGCCAGGGCGGCGCCCATTTGGGCGGGCGTCTTGGCGACCACGATGCCGGCTTCCTTCAGGGCTTCCTGCTTGGCGGCGGCGGTGCCTTTGCCTCCGGCCACGATGGCGCCTGCGTGGCCCATGCGGCGCCCCTTGGGAGCCGTGGCGCCTGCGATGAACGCGGCGACGGGCTTTTTGCAGTTGTTCTTGATCCATTCAGCGGCTTCTTCCTCTTCGGAACCGCCGATTTCACCGATCATGATGAAGGCGTCCGTGTTGGGGTCTTCCGTGAAGAATTGAACGGCCTGCTGCTGGGTCATGCCGTGGACGGGGTCGCCGCCGATGCCGATGCACATGCTCTGGCCCAGGCCCATGTTGGTGACCTGCCAGACGGCTTCATAGGTGAGCGTGCCGGAACGGGAGACGATGCCGATTCTGCCGGGCTTGAAGATGTAGGCCGGCATGATGCCGATCTTGCAGTTGGCGGCGGGGTTGACGATGCCGGGGCAGTTCGGGCCGATGAGGGTCACGTCCTTGTCCTTCAGGAAGGCTTTCACCTTCTGCATGTCCTGCACCGGGATGCCTTCCGTGATGCAGACGATGAGCTTCACGCCTGCGTCTGCGGCTTCCATGATGGCGTCCGCGGCGAAGGGCGGCGGCACAAAGATCATGGAGGCATTGCAGTCCGTGGCCTTTTTGGCTTCCGCCACGGTGTCGAAGACGGGGACCTTGCCTTCAAAGAGCTGGCCGCCCTTGCCGGGGGTCACGCCGGCGACCACGTTGGTGCCGAAGTCCATGCAGTTTTTGGCGTGGAATGCGCCGGCGCTGCCGGTGATGCCTTGCACGACCAGACGGGTGTTCTTGTCAATGAGAGATGTCATTGTCGTAATAAATGGTGAGGGTTATTTGACTGCTGCGACCGCCTTCTGGGCGGCTTCGTCCAGGTTGTCGGCAGGGATGATGGCAATGCCGCTGTCTGCGAGGATTTTCTTGCCGATTTCCACATTGGTGCCTTCCAGGCGGACGACGAGCGGGATTTTCATGTCGATGTTTTTCGCCGCGGCCACAATGCCCTGGGCGATGACGTCGCAGCGCATGATGCCGCCGAAGATGTTGACCAGAAGTGCTTTTACATTCTTGTCGCTGGTGAGGATGCGGAACGCGTTGGTTACCATTTCCTCCGTGGCGGAGCCGCCCACGTCCAGGAAGTTGGCGGGTTCGCCGCCGTAGTACTTGATGATGTCCATCGTGGCCATGGCCAGCCCGGCGCCGTTTACCATGCAGCCGATGTTGCCGTCCAGGCCGATGTAGTTCAGGTCATATTTGCCGGCTTCCACTTCACGGGGGTCTTCTTCCGTTTCATCCCGCATTTCCATGATTTCCGGGTGGCGGTACAGGGCGTTGTCGTCAAAGTTGAATTTGGCGTCCAGGGCGCACACGCGGTCGTCCGTGGTGACCACGAGGGGGTTGATTTCCACCAGGGAGCAGTCCAGCGTGGTGAAAAGCTTGTATACGTTGGTGATGAGCTTGGTGGCCTGGCGGAGCAGGGGGCCGGTCAGGCCCAGCGCCACGGCGATCTTGAGCGCCTGGAAGGGGAGGATGCCCAGGGCCGGGTCAATGTGTTCGCGGATGATGGCTTCCGGACGGGTGGCGGCCACTTCTTCAATGTCCATGCCGCCTTCCGTACTGGCTACGATGACGGGGCATTCACGGGCGCGGTCCTGGAGAATGGCGAAGTAGCATTCCTTTTTCAGGTCCACGGCTTCCGCCACCATGATCTTGCTGACCAGCTTGCCGGTTTCCCCGGTTTGCTTGGTGACCAGAACCTGGTTGAGCATCTTGCCGGCCACATCTTCCACTTCCTCCACGGTGTCAACGACGTGCACGCCGCCCTTGAAGCCGTTTTTGAAGGTGCCTTTGCCACGGCCGCCAGCGTGTACCTGTGCCTTAACTACGTATTGGGAGAGGCCCATGTTCCGGGCTATTTGTGCTGCTTCCTGGGCGGTAGCGGCGGCAATGCCCTTGGGGGTAGCCACGCCAAAGCGCTCAAAGAGTTGTTTTGCTTGATATTCGTGAATGTTCATGACAGTGGGCCGTTCGGCCAAATGTTTGCGAAAGAAAGGCTATGCCTGTTTTTTGTGCCGGTCAAGGGAGAATGGTTTGGTCTTTTGATTTTTTGTCCGGGAGATTCATGGAGTGCCTTTGGAAATCAAAGAGGACAGAAGGCTTGACTGCGTGCTTAAAGATTGTGAAACTTCCTTCTCATTTTTCCGTATTATATCTTTTATGAAAATTTACCGTCCTTCCGACACCTGTTTTGACGAGATGAAGAGCCGGATGAACCGCCGCGCTCTCCCGGAGGATTCCGTAAGGGATACCGTGAACGCTATTATCCAGGACGTTTCCGCGCGCGGGGACGAGGCCCTTTTTGATTATGCCGCCAGGTTTGACAGGGTGCATCTGGACCCTTCCTCCCTGTTCGTGACGGAAGAAGAGCTGGCGGAGGCGGAAGCCGCGGTGGAGGATTCCGTGAAAGAGGCCATTGCCGCCTCCCTGGCCAACATCCATTATTTTTCAGACCGCAGCCGCAGGCAGGACTGGTCCGGCGTGAACGCCCAGGGGGTGGAGGTGGCGGAACGCTTCCTTCCGTATGACCGCGTGGGCATTTATATTCCCGGCGGGAAGGCTCCCCTGGTGTCCACGTCCATCATGACGGGCGGTTTTGCCCAGGCCGCCGGCGTGCGGGAGATTGTGGCCGCCACGCCCTGCGGTCCGGACGGGCGGGTGAATCCCGCTCTTTTATATGCATTGAAGGCTTCCGGCGCTACGGAGATTATTAAAATAGGCGGAGCCCAGGCGGTTGCCGCCCTTGCCCTGGGGACGGATAGCGTGAAGCCGGTGGAAAAGATTTTCGGCCCCGGCAACCGTTTTGTGGTGGAGGCCAAGCGCCAGCTGGTGGGGGCCGTCGCCATTGACCTGCTGCCCGGCCCCAGTGAAGTAATGGTGCTGGCGGATGAGACCGCTGACGCGGAATTTCTGGCCGCCGACCTTCTGGCGCAGGGGGAACACGGCCCGGACAGCGTGGTGGTGTTTGTCACCACGTCGGAAACGCTGCTGAAACAGGTGGAGGCGGAGGTGGAGCGCCAGGCCGCCCTGCTGAGCCGCGGCTCCATTATACGGGAAGTGCTGGACAAGCACGCTTACGGTTTCCTGGTTTCTTCCATCCAGGAGGGGGTGGACCTGGTGAATGCCTTTGCCCCGGAGCACCTGGTGCTCGTCACGCGGGATGAAGACGCCGTGCTGGACGGCATCCGCACGGCGGGCGCCATTTACGCCGGCGCTCTCTCCACGGTAGCCTGCGGGGATTTCCTGGCAGGGCCCAGCCATACGCTGCCCACGGGAGGGGCCGGCAAGTCCTTTTCCGGCCTGCGGGCGGACCAGTTCCAGCGGCGCACCAGCGTGGTGCGGATGAACCGGGATTCCGTGCTCAAGTCCGCCCCGTATGTGGCGGAGTTCGCCAGGGTGGAGGGGCTGGACGCCCACAACCACTCCCTCCAGGTCCGCGCCGCGCGCGTTGACCGGTAATTCAAACTCCCCCCAACTACTCCCCCATGAAACAACAGCAAGGAACCAAGGAACGATTGCTGGACGCGGCGGAATGCCTGTTTGCCGAGCACGGTTATACGGGCACTTCCATGCGCATGATTTCCCAGCAGGCGTCCGTCAACATCGCCTCCGCCAATTATTATTTCGGCGGCAAGGAAGGCCTCTGGAAGGCGGTCATGATGAAGTATGCGCCGCAGGCGCGGGATTTCCGGATTTCCATGATGAATGAGGCCATGGAGAAAGGCACAGTGCAGGCGCTGGCCCATGCCTACGTTTACCCTTCCTTCCACGGCCTCCTGCATGTGAAGCTGGAAGACCTGGGCAATTTTCCCCATTACCTGCGCCTGCTGGGCATCTGCCATGTGCAGACTCCGGAGATAGCGGTGGAGTATATCAAGGAGGTGTATTCCCCCATCCGCCGCCGTCTGCATGACTGCATCCGCACCATGTTTCCGGACGCTTCCACGTACCAGGTTTTCTGGACGGTGCTGGCTATTGAAAGCATCATGATCGGCCTGCTGACCCGTTTGCGGATGATTATGGAGCTGATGGAGAACAACCGGGTTCCCAAGGGCAGCGTGCAGGATTTGTTTGAGCTGATTGTCCGGCAGGTGGACGGGCTGATCCATTTGTGCGGGAAGCCTTCATAACCGTTTTACTGCCGCCCGTACCCCATGTTCAAATCCCTCATCCGCACGTTTGCCATTGTGGCGGCCTTTATTGCGGGATACCTGATGCCCGGCCTGCACGTCTATAGCTGGACGTTCAAGTGGATGCTGATCGTGATGCTGTTTGTGACGTTTCTGGGCATCCGCTTCAAGCGGATGAAGCCGGAGCGGACACACTGGCTTCTGGTGGGGGCCAACCTGCTCGTGGCCCTGGCGGCCTGGGGCGTATGCCGCCTCATCTTCGGGAACGGTTATCTGGCGGAGGCAGCCTTCTTCGTAGGCATCATGCCCACGGCCACGGCGGCTCCGGTAGTGATGGGGCTGCTGGGCGGCAGCGTGGAGTTTATGCTGACCGCCCTCCTGCTGGCCAATGGCATCATCTGCGCCCTGCTGCCCTTCATCCTGCCGGCGGTTGTGGGGCAGGGGGGCTTTGAGATTTATCTGAACGTGGCAGGGAATATTTCCCTGGTGATGCTTCTTCCGCTGGCGCTGGCGCTGGCGGCGCGGCGTTTTTATCCGCGGGCCATTGCATGGCCGCGGAAGCTGAAGGATGTCACCTTCGGCATCTGGGTGGTGATTCTGGTGCTGATCGCGGCGAACGCCTCTTATGATATTTCCTCCCGTGACGGCATTTCGGAACGCGTGCTGGAGCAGATCGGCGCGGTTTCCCTGCTGATCTGCGGGATCAACTTCGGGCTGGGGCATTTGCTGGGGGGCCGTACGCGCGCCGCGGAGGGCAGCCAGGCCCTGGGGCAGAAGAACACCACGCTGTCCATCTATCTGGCGCTGACGTATGCCAGCCCCATTGCCGCGCTGGGCCCCACGTTTTACGTGCTGTGGCATAATTTATGGAATGCCTGGCAGTTGTACCAGGCGTCCGAACGGAAGCGCAGGAATGGCTGACGGGAATTGCCGCGGCGTTTCCCGGAAGAGGGGCCCGGGGAGCGGCTGCCTCGCTTGTTCCCGATGGCTGACAGGGAAACGGTTGACGGCGGTTTTCCTGCTGCCTTCATGAAGGGCGCGGGAGTTCCTTCCATGCAAAAAGCTTGAAATTCAGAGCGCTCCCGGTAACGTTATGCACTTGTTATGCAGGCCTCTTCTCCTTTGAAACCCCTGTCTCCGCGCACCAAGTGGCTGATTGCCCTCTGTTTGTGCGTGCTCGTGATGCTGCTGGAGTTCCTGACGTACCACATGGCGTACCGCATCGGCCATGATGAAGGAATGCTGACCACCCCGCCGGTGGTGGTGCAGAAGAGTGATGAAAAGGCCATGCAGAATTTATCCCGCTTCATGGCGGACGTGTTTGCTTCCCGTGAAAGCCTGGCGGGCATTCTGGACAACCGGGATGAACGCCTGGCGTGGATCAGGGATCCGGAATTGCGCACGGAGACGGCCTGGGGCCTCACCCGTGAACTGATCGGCCGGGACGGCGTGGACCGCGCGCTGCCCACGGCCAGGGAATTGATTGATACTGGATACGCCGCGGGGCGCTACGGAACATGGGCGCCCCGTGCGGATGCCGTGGCGCAGGCCCTTCTGTCAGTGCACCGGTATTCTCCGGCCTATGATTATTTGAAAACGGCTGTGGAGGGGTATGAAAAGGAGGGAATGGCCGCGGAACTGGTGAAGGCCCTCCAGACCATGAGTTCCATTGACCAGATGCTTAACAGGAATGATGAGGCGAACACCCTGCTGCAGCGCGCCGTGGATGCCGCCGCCCATCTGGGGCCGGACGCCCTTCCGGTCAGGTCCAGGCTTCTGGCCGCCCAGGGCAGGCTGGCCCGCACCACGGGGCGCATTCCGGAATCGCGCGCATATTTCAAGAAAGCCCTGGCCCTGTGCCCCCAGCCGGACAAGACGACCGGCGACCTGGCCCTGGCGAGCATCAGCATGGGAGAGGCCATGCTGGAAGCCGGCAGGAAGGAGGAGGCGCGGGAATTGTTTTTAAAGGGACTTTCCGGTTCGGAAAACGCCTCCTACCTGCTGAATGACTGCCTCAACGCCCTGCGTGGTCTGGCGCGCATTTCCACGGAACAGGGGAATTATGAGGAAGCACTGGCTTATCTTTACCAGGCGGAAGGCGCTGCCCGCGGCGTGCTGCCGGCGGACCATGCATTCTGGGCCGGACTGTATGACCAGAGGGGGTGGGTCAACATCATGCGCAAGGCCGCTCCGGAGGCCCGTTCCGATTTCCAGAAAGCCATCAGCAACAGCGCATCTTCCCCCGTCATTTCCGCCCAGTCCCGGGAAGGGCTGGGCAAGGCATGGCTGGATGCCGGAGAGGGGGACAAGGCCAGGGAAAACCTGAAAAAGGCCATTGAGCTCCGGGAATCCCATTTTTCCTCTGACGCCCTGTCCCTGGGCCGCGTTTATTATTCACTGGGCCTTGCCAGCGATATGTCCGGGGACCGGGAAAGCGCCCTGCACGCCTATGCCGGAGCGGTGGATTCCCTGTTGAAATGCGGAGAAGGGCCGGAGCGCAAGAGCCTGCTGGTCCAGTCCTATTTATGCAAGGCATATGCCCTGTGCGACGGGGAGCAGTGGAAAGAAGCCGTGGAAGCCTTTGAAGCGGTGCTCCCCATGCTGGAAGGGGAACAGCGGTCGGAAAATTACAAGCAGCTGGGCCGTTGCTATGATGAGTTGGGCATGAAAGAGAAAGGGGATGCCTGCTGGAAGGAATCCGGCTTTCCCCGCGTCCGCATGGAGTCTCCGGGACGGAGGCCGTCCGGAAGCTCCAGATCTTCCCGGCGTTAAGCTTCCACTAATCCCCGTAAGACGTTGGGAGGTGTTTATTTTGCTTGATTTGTGCCGTCTTTTTGGCTCAATGCCTGCATGAGTTCCGAGCGCCATTTTTCCAACAAACCCTACCGTCCCTCACGCAAAAAAAAGTCTTACTGGAAGCCCGTTCTCTTTCTGGTGGTGCTGGGGGGGCTCTGGTTCGGATACATCCAGTACTGGCCCACGATTGAAGGTTGGTTCAAGCCGACCATTCATGAGGTGCACAGCCAGACCCAGGCCATGGGGCACCTGCAGGGCATGCTGGCCTCCTGGAACGGCTCTGATGCGGAGCTGGCGCAGCTGGCCGCCTCCGTGGACAAGCAGGTGGAATGGATGAACTCCCCGGAAGCGCGGGATTCCTTTACGTGGCTGCTGGCGGTGGAAATGGACAGGCGCGGCATGCTGAAGGAGTCTGAACCCATGCTGGCGTCCCTGCTGGAAAAGAAGCTGGCTGATTCCGCCTCCATGACGGCTGAGGACAGGGGACGCCTTTTGGGCGTGAGCCTGAACTGGGCACGGGAATTTGCCGCCCGCAAGCATGACGCCACGGCGGAAAAGCTTTATGAGGTGATCCTGAAGAATACGCCGGAGGACCAGGTTTCCATCCGTCTGGCGTGCCTGGAACCACTGGCCCATTACGCGTATGACCAAGCCAAATTTGAGCGTTTTTCCTCCCTGTGCCAGCAGGCCGTTTCTCCCGTGATGAGGAGCAGGCTGAAGAATCCGGAGGATGTAAAGAGCATGGTGAAGATACTTCTGCTGCAGGATACCCTGCCGGACAAGGCCACGGGACAGCCCGGTACCACGGGGAGCGCCATCGCCCGGGAACTGCTCACCAAATTCCGGCTTACCGCCAGTCCGGATATGGGACGCATCATCCTGAATGAGCTGAATATGCCGCTTAATGCGCGCCGTAAGTATTCCCAGGCGGAGCTGAAAGCCATGGCAGACCAGCTGGAAGCCGCCTTGATCTGCTTCCGTGCCGCGGAAACGGAGATGGACTGCACGCCGGAGACCATGCTGGCCCTGGCGAAGGTCAGGATGCAGATGGGGGATTTAAAGGAGGCCGGCCGCCTGCTTTCCCGTGCGGAAGGAGCTGCCATGACGCTGGGCGTGGATGCGCCGCGCATTCTCAGCGGCTCCAGCCTGAGCCAGGACATTGCCGCCCTGCGTTCCCAGCTTGAGAAATACGGCCAGGCGGAGGCCCTGGTGAAACGCGCTTATGAGGATGTGAACGTTGCCGCTGCTTTCCTGAAGGCGCGGGATTATGACCAGGCTATGAAATATCTGGACCAGGCCATGAAGGTGGCCCGTGAAAATACTGCGTTTGTCCAGGCCCTTCAGCCTGTCATCCTGAACCTTCAGGCGGAGATAAGCGCCGGCAGGGAGCAGTGGGCCCTCTCGGAAGCGCAGTATGGAAAGCTGGTTGAAGAGTGGGACGCGCTGAACGCGGAAGACCTGGCCAAACTCCAGAACAATCTGGCCTCCATCCAGTCGCAGGAGCTTTACAATAAAATCCACCGGAACTGGGCGGATGTGTGCCTCAAGCAGAACAGGACCACGGAAGCGCGCAGGGTACTGGCAAAAATAGGGGAAACTCCGGCTGAAGAACCGGAAAAGCCAGCCTCCCGCCGCCGCCGCAGGTAATATCCCCCTGGAGGGGAATCTTCAGAGAGAAGGATGGGCATTCCGGCATGTGGTGCGGAAGATGTCCAACCCTATAATGACGTTCCGGCGGCAGGCATTTCCGGATTCCTCCGCCGCAGAACAAGGGAAAAGGCTCCTGCGGCTGACGCCTCCGTTTTTTCTCTGCGGCAGATGTCCATACGGTCCACCCGCCGGGCGCAGGGACGGGTATTGCTAACGGAACGGAGGCATACGCCACACGTTACCGGATGTAATATTTCCGGTATAATTCAGAAAAGGCATTGAAGCCGGGAAACAGCCCCCATGGATTTCCCTAACCGCGGACTTTGGCTTTTTGAAGAGTCCTCTTGCCGTGGATCATCTTTTCCCGGCGGTCCGCTGCGGACTGCCGACGTGAACGCACTGTATATTTTGCGAAAATTTGGCTAACCGTAAGGTTGCCCTGCTCAAAAAGGTTGAAAATGTTATCTCTCACTCTCATCGCTTCCTGAAGCGCCGCGTCAGCGCCCCCGTACTGGGAATCGGAGAAATAACGAGTGAACAAACGCTTGTTCTTACAGATAGCCAACCGATAGCCCTGGAAGGCTGTTGTTTCGTAAGTGTAACGGGTGATGTTTTTACAAGGCATATGTACAGAAGTTATGGGACCGGGTAATAGGAGCAGTGACAGGCTTCTATTAGGATAGGTCTCACTTCCTGCAAAATCCAGAAAAAACACAATTTGTTAGATTGAGTGCAAAGAATGCGATGCTAGGTGCTTGTGGACAGTTTATTGTGATGTGTCATCCTTGACAAAAAAATAACCGTCGGAGACACGGACTTTCAATTTTTCTCCGGGCTGGACCTGGCTCGTTTGGCGAATCAACTGTTTTTGCCGGTTCTCCACCAGGGCATATCCCCGGCGCAGCGTTTGCTCCGGGCTGTGGGCATCCACCCTGGCTTGAAGAAGAGCCAGTTGTGAAGCAAATTCAGCCATGCGGGCAGCGGCGGCATGGGACAATCCCGCCTGGAGGGAGTCCAGGAGCTGCACGCGTTCCCGGTTGCGGTGCGCCGGATGGCGCATTTGCAGCCGGTGTTCCAGCTGGTTGATATGAAGGGTGTTCTGGAAGATGCGCGTGGCGGAGGAATTCAGCAGGGTCTCCTCCATGTCGTCCAGGCGCTGGGCGTAGGGGGAAAGCAGGGAATCCGCATCCAGCAGCTTTCCGCGCAGGTAAACATCCAGTTTCAGCTTGGAACGCAACAGGGAATGCCGTGCGGAGGCATGCAGCGCCTGCTCCATTCTGGACAGTTTCCGGAGCCATTCGGGGCCATCCGGAGTAGCCAGTTCCGCCGCCGCGGTGGGAGTGGGCGCGCGCAGGTCCGCCACAAAATCCGCAATGGTGAAATCCGTATCGTGCCCCACGGCGGAAATCACGGGAACGGTGCATTCGTAAATCGCCCGGGCTACCGTTTCCTCATTGAAATTCCACAGGTCTTCAATGGAGCCGCCGCCGCGGCCCACAATAAGCACGTCCACGGCGGGGAGGCCGTTAAGGGGTGCCTGGGACCAGGCGCGGACCGCTGCGGCTATCTCATGCTCCGCTCCGGCCCCCTGCACGCGCACGGGCAGCAGATAGGCCTTCACCCACGGGGCGCGGCGCTCCAGCACATGGCGTATATCCTGGATGACGGCTCCGGTGGGGGAGGTAATGATGCCGATGGCGCGCGGGAAGGCGGGGATGCCTTTTTTACGCTCTGCGTCAAACAGTCCCTCACGCTGGAGTTTTTCCTTCAATTCCAGAAAACGGGCCTGCAAATCTCCCTGTCCGGCCGCCTTTACCTGCCTGATAACCAGTTGAAGCTGCCCCCTGTCCGGATACACGGTAGCGCTCCCCAGCACATGGACCTTCATTCCTTCCTGAAGCCGCACGGGGCATTTGGAGGCCGCCGCCTTGAAAAAGGCGCAGAATATTTCCGCTCCCTGTTCCTTCAGGGTGAAGTAAACATGGCCGCTGGTGTGGTGCTTCACGTTGCTGAGTTCCCCTACCACCCACTGGGTGCCCACGGCAATGCTTACCGTATCCCTCAGGCGGTAAACAAGCTGTTTGACCGTGATGGGCCTGGGGGCTGCGGGCGTTTCCTCCGGGAATTCCATAAACTACGGTTCAAAGGGGATGTTCAGCGCTTCATAAGCCAACATCCTGCATTGCTTGATATCCAGCTTGCCGGACGGCAGCACCGGAATGTGCTCCACGGGAATGATCTCCTTGGGGCACCACAGGGCCGGAAGCCCCTGGTCAATCAGGCCGTGCCTGATCAGGGTGCGCGCCTGGTGCACGTAATCCGTCACCAGGGTGGTGAGCAGGGCCACGGCTTCCCCCTTTACGGGGTCCGGAATGGTGACGACGGCTATGCGCCGTTCCTCGTCCGCCGGGTCCAGGTTCCAGATGTTCATGATGGCGGCCTCCAGCGCTTCATGGGGCACCATCTCCCCGCCAATTTTGGAAAAACGGGAAATGCGGCCTTCAATTTTCAGGAAGCCGAATTCGTCCGCGGAGCCTATGTCCCCGGTTTTCAGCCATCCGTCCACGAAAATGTCCCGGTCCGCTTCAGGCCCCCCCAGGTAGCCGGGGAAAATATTCGGCCCCTTCAGCCAGATCATGCCGGACGTGGTGACGGGCACCACGCGGCCCGTGTGCGGGCTGGTGATGCGGATGGCTATGCCGGGGAGCAGAGCGCCTACGGAGCCCTTCTTCATGCCGGGAATGAAGTCTCCGGCGGCATTGGACGGGGCGGGGTCAATGAAATTGACGGAACAGACCGGAGAGGCTTCCGTCAGGCCGTAGCCTTCACACGGAATGGTGCCGAATTTTTCCCGGAAGGCGGCGGAAAGGTCGTCCGGCAGCTTTTCCGCGCCCACGATCAGGTAGCGCACGGTCTTGAAGGTATCCGGTTCGCAGCGTTTCATGAAGCCGCGCAGGAAGGTGGGCGTGGTGACCACCAGGCTGATGCCGTACTGCTTGATGAGGGCGCCCAGGCGCTTGGCTTCCAGCGGGGAGGGGTAGGTGACCATGTCATACCCGCCGATCATGGGATACCACAGACCGATGGTGATGCCGAAGCAGTGGAACACGGGCAGGCTCCCCAGGAACCTGCTTTGCGGTGCGAGGGTGATGCGGGAAGAGCACTGGGAGATGTTGGAGAGCAGGTTGTGGTGGGTCAGCGGCACGCCCTTGGGTTCTCCGGAGGAGCCGGAAGTGAACATCAGCACGGCTTCATCCGCGCCCGTGGGCGCATCCAGCCCCAGCTTTTTAATCATGAACCCCGCCGTCAGGAATTTGATGGCCAGGCCCCAGCGTTTGGCGGACCCCTTGAGCAGGGGAATCTCCCGCTCCATGAAGATCAGGTCCCGCTGGGGGGGCCAGGGGAAGTTCTGGAGCTTGCGCATGAAGGTGTCAGCCGTGATGAACCAGTCCACGCCGGATTGCTTCACGGAGCTGGCAAAGGCCCCTTCCGAGGCGGAATAATTGAAATTCACCGGCGTTTTTCCGGCGAACAGGCACCCCAGGTTGGCAATGGCCGCGCCTTTGCCGGGCGGCAGGATGATGCCCACCCGGCGGTTGGAGGTGATCTTTTTCAGCCGCTTGGCAAAGGCCACGGAGATGGCCAGTAGCTGGCCGTAGGTCAGCGTGGTATCGTCAATGCCGTCAATCACCCGGCAGTCCGAATGCTGCTTGAGGCTGCGGAACAGCAGGGCGGACAGGGAGCCGTGAAGCTGGGGCAGCGTGGCGTAAGCCTGGGCGGAGCATTCCAGCCAGGCGGAGGTCAGGCGCGCCGCCATTTCCGCGCCGGGGGCCAGCTTGGGAAGGATATGTATCTGGATATCCGCCTGGACGTCCGTATCCGCCTCCGCATCCAGCACGGAGCTGGTGTAAAAGCCCACGCATACCGGTACGGGGGAAATGTGGAGCGCTTCCAGGGCCTTGATCACCCGCGGAGGAATCTGGCTGATGGAGCCTTTGATGTGCGCCACGGGGCCGGGAAGGAAAACCACGCGCCTCCCTGCATTAATGCGTTCCATGATGGCGGCACGCAGGGCGATGGGATCGCTGGAGCCCGCCTGGAACAGGATGCCGTCCGCCCTGGTGGATTCCAGATGGGCGGCGATGGATGGGTCCGGGGGCAGGCCTTCTTCCACCAGGTAGGTGATGCGATCCCTGCCCAGTTCCTTTTCGAGCATAAGCAGGGTTTTGAGGGAAGCCTTGTTGAAAATCAGCAGGTCGCCGGAGTCGGATAGATTGGAGGAACCGAAGATGGCCATGAGAAAAATAGGTGGGGAAACTCGCTCTGTTTATAATAGCAATTTGAGGTGCGGAGGGCAAGTAGGAAAGGCGCCTTCATTCCGGTTCCCGGCAACCATGAATAACGGCAAAATACAGTCGCGGCGGAAGCATGTTTTTTTATGGGAAGGATATTGTTTTTCATGGAACGTGCCGGAGGGCTTTCCGGGAACCCCGGAAGCGGCTCCTGCCGCAGAACTGTCCGGACCAGTCAGTTGGAGCCCCCTGCCACCTCTGGAAAAGCCGGGATGATGGAAGGGGGAAAGAACCTGATGCCGGAAAAAACATCCATGATTCAAGGCGGATTTGAAATCCGGACGGGGCCTAGATACTGCGCGGCCGGCAGCCGGGAAGGAAGATAAGGCATTCATGGGAATATACTTTCCGATGCGTTAAATGGGATTTATTACTGAATTGCATGGATTGATTGGAGGGGCAAACCAAAATAATTGGAAGAAAGGAAAACAAGGTAAAGCTTTGAAAACCCCACTTCCAGATTGACACCGGATTTCAAATCCGATATTTCATTCATCTAATAGCATGTCTCATTTCTGCTAAAAGACCACGTCTTTCTCAATATATTTATAATTAATTGTTTTCTTTATGAAGCTGCATTTGCCCCTCAAATTGTTGTCCGCTCTTCTTGCCTGCTGCGCCGTTTTGTCCGCATCCGTTTATGCGGAGCCCCTCACCATTACGGCCAACCAGACTTTTGATACGGACGTTACCTGGAATGAGACCACGACGATTGGGGCTGATAACCTGACACTGACCATTGAGGCCGGAAAGACCGTCACCCAGGCGGAGGGAGCGTTCAACATCGGAAACAACAGCCTGACCCTTACTGGCGGCGGCGTGTTCAAGATTGAAACGGCGGCGACAGAGAAGGCCGGAAACCAGACCAATCCTCCCGACAGGACCCTGACCATTGACAACGCCACGCTGGATTTAAGCTCTCCGGGGGCCAGCCTCAGTCCGGCGGGGGATAACTATACGCGTTACAAGGTAACCGTTACCAACGGCGGCGTACTGCGCGTGGGGGAATATACGTATGACGGCGCGGGGCTGGGCTCCATGGCCGTCAATACGGATTACTGGACTTTGAACAACGGGCGTCTGGAGATTACCAAGGCAACCAACGGAACCTTCGGGAACGGCCTGACGGTTGCGGCAGGCGGCGGCACCGTGGAGGTGGTGAATGCCGCCAGCACCATGACGATTACCGCGGATGCTTCTTCACATTATATCCAGCTGAACGGCGCCCTGACCATTACCGGGGCAGGGAACATGACTACGGGTAATGACAATGTATTCCGCGGAACCGGGCGCCTGATCAAGGATGGCTCCGGAACGCTGACCCTGGCCAACTCCTCCTCCTTCACGGGAGGCGTGGAGCTGAAGGGGGGCACCCTCATTGTCAGCAATGCCTCCGGAATGGGGACCAACAAGAATCTGTCCGTGACGGGGAATGCGTCCATTGGCGGCATTTCCGCGGGGTACCAGGGGCTTTCCCTTGCCTCCGGCGTGAGCCTGGACGTTTCCGCCGTAGACAATAATGCCGGGCTGACCATGACCTCCGGCATCTTCTCCCTTGCGGGGCAGAATACCATGACCGGCAACCTGAATCTGGGTACGGCCGTGCGGATTGACGCCACCCACATGACGGTGAACGGCAATGCCCTGCTGGCCCTGAACGGGGCCCTGACGGTCAACGGCAGCCTGTTGCTGGAAAACAGCGACGGCGTGAGTTGGAGCGCGGGCACATACAATCTGATCAATGCCACGGGAGGCATCACCGGGGATCTGGCCAATACCATTCTGCTGGGTACCGACTACATCGGCAACTGGAGCACGACGGATAATATCCTGAAGTTTGTCGTGGAACAGGTCGCGTCCCTGACGTGGACGGGCGGCGGCGACAATACATGGACGGTGGGCGGAACGGGCAATTCCCCCTGGAATGCGGGCTTGGTTTTTGCCAACGGCAACGGCGTCATCTTTGGTGACGTAGCCGGGAACGCGCCGCAGACCGTGAACATCGCCGGACAGGTTGATCCTGGGCTGATTGTCATCAATGCGGAGACAACCAACTACACGTGGACGGGAACCGGCTCCCTGACGGGAAGCTCCAAACTGCAAAAAACGGGAGCGGGCTCCCTGGCCATCGCCACGGACAACTCCGGTTTTTCCGGAGAGGTTCTGTTGGGCGGAGGTACGGTGGAAATGCAGCATGCCAGCGCTCTTGGCACTGGTGATATTATTTTCAATGGAGGCGCGCTCAAGTACGGCACGGGCATTACGGCAGACGTCTCCGGCCAGATCAAGACGAATGCGCTGGCTTCCAACGCCATTCTGGTGGACACGAACGGGAATGCCGTGACGTGGGCCTCCCTGGCGGGCTGGGCCGGAACCATTACCCGCACGGGCAACGGCAGCCTGCTGCTGGCGGCAGGCACTTATGGCGGCAAATTGACCAACAGCGGCTCCGGTTCCCTGGTCATCGGGGCGGGGGATTCCACCTTGAACGGGGGAATCAACGGCACCGTCACCAAGACGGGAACGGGAACCTTGACGCTGGGCCTTAATTCCTTCAACGCTTCAGGTAGCGGCACGCTGGTAGTGGAACAGGGCACGGTGAAGCTTGCGGACAACGCCGGAACGTGGAGCTCCAACCTGAACATTATACTGGGGGAAAATACCGTGATGGACGTAGTCGGTGCTTCGAACAAGGTGACGGGCACGGGTACCCTCACCATGGGCAACGGCTCCACACTGCACCTGAGGAACGGAAATGTGAATGGCGCGAATTTCGACATGAAAATCGTTCTGGATGCCGCGGGCGGATTTGTCTCCATCGGGGGCGCTATTTATGGTGATGCCACAGCGGTTTCATCCACGATCACCGGAACGGGCGGCCTCAAGATCATTTCCGATGCCGGGGCGAACGGCTGGGGTTTTAGAACGGGATGGGTGAAGAATTCCTATGACGGCGATACGGAAATAGCCGGAACCGGCAACCTGATCAAGCTGACGTACAACATCGGGAGCGCTTCCATCGTTTCCGGCCAGACCCTGACTCCGTGGGGGCAGGGCAATGTAACGCTGGGCGGCAGTGAAAAAGACGTCACCGTGACGTTCAGCAACCTGAATTCCAATACGGTGACGGGCGGTGTTTCCCTGGCCGGGGACATCACCCTGAAAGGGACGAATGCGGCCACGAAGCTGAGCATCTTTAACGGAGCCTCCGTCAACGTGAACCTCAATGGCAAGGTATCCGTGGAAACGACCGGCACAGGAACGGCGGCCATTTTGAGCGGGGACAGCCTCCAGATACTCGGCGGCCTGGGCGGAACGGGAACGCTGGCAGTCAATACCCGCAACAATGCGGGAGCCCTGACGCTGGGCGGGGATGTCTCCGGCTTTTCCGGAACGCTGAACCTTTCCGGAGCCAACCTGTACCTGAATGCGGATACGGCATTGACCGGAACGCTGAACGCTGCCACCGCCAAGGTGACGGCGCTGCGGAAGCAAAACGTGACCGGAACGCTGAACGCCGCTTCACTGGCGGTTGAAGGGAACGCCCTGAGCGCTGACGGAGCAGCGCTCACGGTGAGCAACCTGGCCCTGGGCGCGGATGCGGGCGTCAGCCTGGACATCAACGGGAACATCACCGCGGGGACCTATACGCTGGTTTCCTGGGACAACCTGACGGCAGGCAACTTCGCGGATGCGGGGACGATGACCCTGACCGGGACGCTGGCCAGCCTGTACCAGGGAACCTTCAACGTGAACACCGGGGACAAGACGGTGACCGTCTCCGTCAGCATGGCGGACGGCGTGGTAGTCTGGGACGGCAACCCGATCGGCGCCGTGGACAACACCACAACCTACCTGTTCGACGGTACGCACACGGGAGTAGCTTCCCTGACGGGGGACGTGAATGCCAAGGCCATTTATTTCAACAACGGGATCGGGCAGGACCTGGAGCTGACCAACAACGGCGGCAAGCTGTCCGGGAACGGCGCCATGACCAAGCTGGGTGAAGGAAAAGTGACCTTCAACAGCGCCAACAATGACTATTCCGGCGCGGTGAACATCAAGGAAGGAACCGTCGTCGTGAAGGCTAACATGGCCCTGGGAACCGGAACAGTGACCGTGGACAGGACGGGACGGCTGGAAATAGGCGTAACGGGTGGAATTGCGGATATTCTGGGAGCCACGATGCCGACGATCAACGGAGGCACAATCGCCTTTGCCTCCGGAGGGGCCAATACGCTCGGCAAACTGCTGACCGGCTCCGGCATCAATCTGGAAGTGGCGGGCGCCGGAACGGCCCTGACGGTTTCCACCGCCCAGACGAAAACCGCGCTGACCACGGTGGGCGAGGGCGCAGTCCTGAACCTCGGCAAAAATGGGGGCGGAGGAGAATCCATCCTTTACGGGAACCTGATGGTGAACGGCGGCACGCTGAACACCACGGCGGGCGACCCCTTCGGCTACAACAACACAACCAACTTCGGCACGCTGACCGTGAACAACGGCACCTGGAATATTACCGGAGGCAATACCACGATGGCCAATACGAGGATGGTATTCAACAACAGCCGGGTGATTTTAAATCTTACCGGCGCTGAAAACGGCTTGGATCTATTTAGTGGCACCAACTACATCATCACGCAGCAGTCGGCAACCGGCATGAGTTCCTTCTCCGTGGCGGAAGGCGGTACCGCGAGTGGAACCATCAATGCTCTGACTCTGCGCGGCGGAACGGCCATCTTTGACATTGCTCGGGGCAACTTCTCTCTGGATGATGTCAATACGTCTGATTTGAAGCTGGACCTGGTCGTTGCCACGGAACAGGGCGGCACCAACCTGACCAAGCAAGGGAACGGAGTGCTGGAACTGACGAAAGCCAACACATACACAGGACAGACCTTAATCAAGGAAGGGACCATCCTGCTGACGGGAGCAGGAAAACTTGGAACGGGAGCGGTGACGCTAGGGGGCAGCGGAAACGCCTACCTGACCTATGCGGTAACCGGGGACCAAACGGTAGCCAACGCCATCAGCGGCTCGGGAACCGTCACCCAGAAAGGAGCGGGCAAAATCACGCTCAGCGGTGCCAACACCTACACGGGGACGACCAATGCGGAAGCCGGAACGCTGGCGGCGGGAAGCGCCTCGGCCTTCGGGACCAGCACGGTCTCCATCTCCTCCGGAGCAACGCTGGACATCGGCAATTATGCGGTGAACAACGCGGTCAACGTGAAAGCCGGAACGGCAGATGCCCTCTCCACAGGCGCCATCACCAGCAACGGCGGTTCCATCGGCAGCCTGACGCTGGGCAGCTACTCGCGCCTTAACGTTACCGGAAGCATGGCGATGGCCGCGGGTTCCTCCTTCACCTTTGACATGACGGGACTGACGGCGGGAGGAAACGCCCTGGTGACGCTCACCGGCGGACTGACGCTCACCGGAACGCACAACGTCACCCTCAACAACTACGACACGCTCACCGACGCGGGAGACTACTCCCTGCTCACGGTGGGAAGCGGAACGCTCACGCTCGGCTCCTTCAACATCGGGGACCTCATCAATGACGCCCATCCGGAACTGACCTACACGCTGGGTCTCTCCGCGGACGGCAAAACGCTTCAGCTCAAGATTGAGTCCTCCGCGAACATGCTCACCTGGAACGGAACGGCGGACGCCGGAACGTGGAGCGCGGGCGACGTGAGCAACTGGACCTATGGGGGAAGCGGTTCCGCGCCGGCGACCACGGACGGGCAGCCCCTGCTCTTTGACAATACGGCGGCCAACAAAACCGTGACGATCACGGGAGACGTGGCTCCCTCCTCCATCGTCGTCAGCAACAGCGGCGCGGACAACACCTACACCCTCCAGGGAGACGGGCACATCACGGGAGCGGCAACCACCCTGACCAAGAGGGGGGACGGCACCCTGCAAATCCGCAACACGAACACCTACGGAGGCTCCACGTCCCTGGAAGGGGGCATTGTGGACATCAACGGAGACGGAGCGCTGGGAACGGGTTCCATCATCTTTGGCGGCGGTACCCTGCAGGCCTCCGGGAACGTGACGCTGACGCAGACCATGGTGCAGAAAAACGCCGGGGACGCGGTCAAGCTGGCTGCCTCCGGAACCGGCACCACGCTGACGGTGGACACGGCCGGGCAGGACAGCTTCCTGTCCCTCAACTGGAACATCTCCGGGAATGGAGCCGTGGCGCTGGAAAATATCGCCAATACCAAGATTCTCTCCGGAACCGTGACGGTGGCCAACGGGTCTACCCTCAATCTCTCAGGCGGCAATGAAATCGCCCTTTCCGGCGTGCTTAAGAATATCAACGGTACGCTGGCCAAGACGAACGGGGGCTCCCTGCTCATCAAGGCGGCCAACGGCAATGACGCGCTCAATGGCACGCTCTCCAACGCCGGAGGCAGCATCGTCCTCTCCGGCTACGGAGCGGCCACGGCCAACCGCACCATCACGGTGAACGGCACGCTGAACGCCGACCTCATTGACGCCACCTACGGCGTCACGCTCGACCTCAAGCACTCCCAAAACATCGCCACGCTGCAAATCGGCGGCGGCACCATGGGGAGCAACACGCAAGCCTCCGCGGTCAACGTCAACACGGGCGTCACCCTCACCAGCACCAGCGTCAAGCTGGGCGGGGCCAACGGCCAGGGAGCCCTGGCCGGCAACCTCAACATCAATGGCGGCACAGCCGTCCTGGGCGGCATCAACCTGGAAAACGACTCCAACTCCGGCATTACGCTGGCCGGCAACGGAACCCTCACGCTGGGCGGTGACATCACCGGCGCCTCCGGCACCCTCGCGCTGGGAGAAGGCACGCTCAACTCCACGGCGGACTGGAGCTCCTCCCTCAGCGTCCTCCTCAACGCCGCCTCCGGCAAAACCGCCACCGTGGACACCACGGGCGGCAGCATCACCCTCAACGGCGCGCTCAGCGGCACCGGCAGCCTCCTGAAAACCGGCACGGGCACACTCACGCTCGGCAACGCCAGCGCGGGCTACACGGGCACGGTCACGCTCACCTCCGGCACGCTCGCCCTCACGGCGGACGGCTACAAGGGAGCGCTCAACATCACCGGAGGCACCCTCACGGGAGGAAACAACCACAAAGGAACCAAAAACGTCACCGTCAACGCGGCCTCCGGCGTCACCTCCATCTCGCTGGGCGGCCTCTCCGGCTCCTCGCTCAAAACCATCGGCATGACGGACGCCGGAACGGTCATCAGCGGCATCAACGGCGCCGCCAGCCTGGACAGCGCCAGCCTGGTGGTGGGAACGGGCAACGTCTCCAAAACGCAGGACTTGGCCGGCAGCACCTCCATGATCCAATTTGACGCGGACGGCACCCAGCTGGAAATTGAAACCCTCACCCTCACCCTCTCCGCCGACCTCATCAACGCCATGCAGGGCTGGGGAGCGGGAGACCGCACCGCGTGGCTCAACCTCACCAACGGAGCGCTGGGCTACGGCACGGCCGTTTTCAACCCGCTGCTGGAATCCCTGGGCTTTGCGGTGACGGGCATCAACGGAGGCTCCATCGGCATCACGGGAGACGCCACGCAAATCTATGCGGTAGGCAGTGAAGACAAAACCGTCTCCAGCAACTCCGAACTCGACCCGTACCGCGCGGTCATTGTGGACGGCAACCTGGCCCTCAACCTCCCCGGCGTGGACGATACGGCTGACGGCCTGACGATCAACAACCTTTCCGGTGCGGCTTCCGGCGTCATCAACATCACCAGCACGAACGACAAGACGGCTTCCGTCATCCTCAATAACGAGTTGCTGGGAACAGACCCGAATACGTCCGGTCCCGATACGAAGTACTCCGGAACCATCAACGGAGGCGCGGCCAACATCACCAAGACGGGAGAAGGCTCCCTGGAGCTTGCCGGAACCCTGAACACCAGCGGCACGCTGGACATGCAGGACGGCAAACTCATCCTCTCCGGCACGGCGGACCTCGGCTCCATCAAGCTCAACTCCTCCAACTCCGGCGACCTTTCCTCCCTGGACATCACCGGGAAGACGGAAGCGGGAACGCTGACGGATGAAGGCAACGGCGGCAACCTCGCCATCGGTGAGAACGGCACGCTCACGCTTACGGGAGCCGGTTCCGAACTTTCCAACAGCACCGTTTCCGGAGCCGGCGTGCTCCAGGTGGCGGACAACGCCTCCCTGGCGCTCAACGGCACCTCCAAGCTTGACGGCGTGCAGGTGGACCTGGACGGCAACGGAATGCTGGAACTCGGCAACGCGGCCAACAGCATTTCCGGCTTGACGGGAAGCGGCGCGCTGAACAACGGGTCCGCCCTGGAAATCACCACCGCCGGGGATACCCTGTATGAAGGCACCCTCAGCGGGGAAGGCAGCATCACCATGAACGGCACCGGCACGCAGGTCCTGAAGGGGAACGGCGCGATCGGGCAGGCCCTCAGCGTCACGAAGGGAACGCTGGAACTGACAGGTGCGGAAGGCGGCAACGGCTCCGTCACCTACAAGAGCCTCACGGCGGAAAGCGGCGCCCATGTGCGCCTGAGCCCGGTAGGGGGGGGAACACGACGCTCACCGTCGCCAACGGACTCAACCTGCAAAACTCCCACCTGGACCTGGTCATCAACACCAACCGTGACGACCTCTTCTCCAGCCCGGTCATCACCGTACAGGCCGGAGACGTCAACCTGGACGGAACCACCGTTTCCCTGGGAAGCCTGGGTGACTACGACGACCCGGCGGACCCGACGGCCAACCTTAACTTCACGCTGGTGGACGCGACGGGAGCCGGAACGGTCTCGGAGCCCCGGTGGACCCCTCCGGCTACTTTGACTTCTACTACCAGGAATTCGGCATCCGCACGGAAGGCGGTAAAATCGTCGTCACGGGCATGGTCAAGACGGAGAACGCCTTTATGGATGCGGCCAATACGGCCAACTCGGAAGCCGGGGCCAACCTCCTGTGGAACAACCGCGGCAACGCGCCGAAGGGCACGCAGCTCGGCGACTTGAGGGAAGCCGTCAGAAATGACATCCAGACGGGTAA
>ERZ791837.804-NODE-804-length-23074-cov-3.413745_pt1 | contig 23074 bp, 19 predicted proteins | sample MGYA00510292_ERZ791837 | MGnify/ENA primary metagenome ERZ791837 (study PRJEB30046, sample SAMN00715259) | human gut metagenome | study: EMG produced TPA metagenomics assembly of the A metagenome-wide association study of gut microbiota in type 2...
AATATACGGCTTATTGGCGTGAATATCACTTGCCGTAAGTTGATATGCCGCACCGAAATCAAAAGGTGAATCAAATCTTGCCGTGTTGTACCACATTATACCGCCTATTCCTAAAGCCAAAGGTACTGCAAAACAAAGTGCCTGCGAAAGGCGGAATGATAGCTTCTCTTGTTTTTTTAGAAGTATACCTATAAAGAACGGAAGAAGAACTGCTGCGCTTACTGCTATGCTCGGACGAGATGCAACACATAAAGCAAGACTTGTACCACTTATAATAAACAATAAGCACCTCAAGCGTTTGTCTTGCGCCATCACAGCACTTATTCCCGTATATAGACATAAAAACAGGAAACATAAACCAGATGACAATGGCAGACAGTACATATCTGCGGAATTCATAGCGAAGTATACACCTGTGCAGCTCGTTGATGCAGCCATACATCCAAGTAACATAAGAAGATTACGTTTTTTCATAAGAAGTTTTGATGCTGCAAGTATTGTGAGACACAGAAACAAAATCGCCAATGATGAGAAAAACACATTAGCTATTGACAGTGTCGGAAGCACCCCTGTTAACCAATAGAAAGGATAATAAAACACAAAAAGAGGAGCGATCCCGAAATAGCTGTAGTAATGACCATTGTAATAGGCGAAATCCCATTTAAAATACGCTCCGGATTCACCTCGTTCTCCATTGTCGTAAACATTTTCAAGTGTTTCAAGCAATGGGTCAGGTTCTACATCCATATGAACCTGTCCTTTATGAAATGCATCAAACATCAATAAATAAGGGTCTCTGTTATCGCTATAATCTGTTCCGGGAATAAATTCAACAAGTTCCTGAGAAGAATCTAAGAATAAGAGCGATGACAAAACACATATAACTATCATGCCTATGACCAACAGCTTGTGAGACTTCTTGTCCTTCTGATAAATCACATTGTAAAAGCCGAATGACCTGATGGCTGCTATTGCCGTTAAAATAGCAAACAAAACGAGATAGCGCAGTACAGAAAACGAAAATGGCAGCGCACTTACAGCACGTATAGAATATAGCGTAACAGGGCGGATTATTTCATTGAAATTAAGCTCCAATGAACGCACTTCGCCATAAGGACGAAATGAAAACGTACACTCACGATCATATGCAATAGTGTACTTTTCCTGTACAGTCTGCCATACAGTTTTAAAATTTTCATCTTTCATCCTAAGCCATACATGAATACGAGTGTTGTCATAGCTCTCTGTCTGGCGCATATCGCAGATAATAGCTTTTGTTCCTTCCGGAACATTTGTAATAGTAACAGAGCCGTCACCTTCAATAACAGCACAGTCCTCCTTGATAGAAACCTCACCATCAACTGTAGCTTCACGTATATTTACAGTGACATCTGTACTTCCTGTAGTAAAGCTTTTGCCATTAAAAACAACCACTTCTGCTGTCAGAATGATCATTGCAGACAAAGCAGTACCCTTCAGAAAACGTATCAGTTTTTCTTTTGATGTCCATATAGCTGTCATAACAGCCGCAAAAGGCATAACTGCTGCTACAAACATCATCACAACAGGAATGCTGCCTCCGTCGCAGAACATAAATCGTTCCACAAGCAAACACAGTATCAGTAAAATTGTCCATTCTAAAATCATAATAGGCAGAAGCATCTTTAGAAGCTGCTTCAAATCATAGATTTGCACAGACTTTCGTCTGAAAGTGACAGTACCGATCTTTTTGCGTTTCAGCAAACAAATACTTATTATAAATGCCAACGCAAAGCACAAAAGCGGTACTATCAATGCTGAGATAATAACTTTCATACTTTTTCCTTTCTTAAAAATCCTTTCCCCTTAAAACTTGTCCACATAGGAATTATGTGGACAACTCCTTAACAGTATAATGCAGACTTTTTATACTGTCATCAATAATTATAATATAATTATATAAATTCGTCAAGGGAAATAATCAAAATTACAGCAAAAGCTTAGTAGTACTCCCATGATATTTTTTGCAACACATAGCGCATAAAAAATCATTGACAAAAGCTTGTTTAAACTGGTATAATTACAATATAAAAATGTGTTTAAAAGTCATTTTGACAATTTTTCAAGGAGGAAACAAAAAATGAAAGCATTTATCCGCACAGGAAAATCTGTCCTGCTTTCCCTTGTAATGTTCATTACTTGTATAGTGCCGTTGTTTGGCAGCAGTTTCTCTATTGAAGCCTCTGCTGTCTCTACGGATTATCCTGCTCAGCTAATGAATATTGCAGCTAAAGACAACTCAACAGTACTTACAGAAAACAGTACGACCGACGGCTCAGAACTTTCTGTTAAAGCTCTGGGCAATGACCTCTCCTGCTCGTGGAGATTTGATCGTGTCGGCTCAGATGCAAACGGTACATTTTTCAAAATCGTAAATGCCCAGTCCGGTCGTCTCCTGACTCCACAAGGCTATAAGGCAACTGTTGGTTCAAAGGTAATTATCTACGGCAGCGAATCCGCTAAATCTCAGCACTGGTACGTTATTCCGGTGCAGCAGGATCGTTTAAAAAATAATCTATACTATAAAATCGTAAACTACGAAAATACTAATCTTGCTCTTACACAAGGTTCAAACGGCATGACTCTTGAAAACTATTCAGGTGCCTCCAGCCAGATGTGGCTCCTGAATTCCGACGGCTTACAGGGCTTTGCCGGCTACTGTAAGAACGATAATACAGGCAACATAAAGGCAGGCAATATCGGCGGTCTGTTCGGCGAAATCGTTGAAGTTAATAATTTCGATGATCTGAAAAAATATGCAACTTCGGATACTCCTTATACTATCATAGTTACTGCAAATATCAAGGTAACAGAACTTAATATGAACGGCACAAGATATATGTGCTCAGCCGGAAGAATTTATGTTCACAGCAACAAGACTATCATAGGCAGTTATAATGCACATACCCTTTTCAATGTACAGTTCTGCACATCATCAAACAGCGGTACAGGCAACAACATTATAATCAAAAACTTTGATATGCAGCACGATGCGGAATCCAATAACAACGATTCTATTGTCTGCTATTTCGGTTCAGGTGAAAATATCTGGGTAGACCATGTTACTTTCACAGGACACAACAACTACGGCTATGCTCCTAAAACAGGTCAGGTAGATGAAGATAAGTTCCTTGCCTGCTGCTATGACGCTGATTACTGCACAGTTTCAGACTGCTCATTCGGCGGTCACAAATATGGTCTAATTCTCGGCTATCCTGCCGATGACGCAGCCAATAAATCAAAGTATGGCGGTTATCCACGTATGTCGCTCATTTCAAACAAATTCAATGATTGCAGCACCAGAGGTCCGGGACTTATGAGATGGGGTTACTTCCATTCAATGAACAACTATGTAAACAAATTCAGCATGGCATATACTGTTATGTCTGATTCTAATATATATGCAGAAAACTGTGTATACGAAAACGGCGGCAATGTTATATGCGACTGGGATAAGGCAACTTACATTGGACATTATACTGAAACAGGTTCAACATTCTCAGACTGTAAAAGAACAAAACAGGGCGGTGATTCCAACAGTACAGCAGATGCAACTTCATGGCGTCCAAACGGCAACTACAGCTACGTATCACTTTCCGCAGCAAACGCAAAGACATATTGTAACAGCTACAGCAGTGCTCAAAATTCAAACGGCAATATGATGTATCTGCGTTTTGCAAATAAGGGCGTGCCCAGTGCAGGATATACAGAAGCACCAAGCGGTCCGATAAAGCCTGTTCCGGCAAGTTTCACTGAAGCTTCTGCTTATCGTATCAAGAATGTAAACTCCGGTCTGTATATGCAGGTTGAAGGTGCAAAGGCTGCTAACAGTACAAATGTACAACAGTGGGGTTCAAATGGTACTGATATTCACGACATCTGGAAGCTTTACAGTGCAGGTGACGGTTATTACTACATTACTTCATGCGTAGGCGACGGCGGTACATATGTACTTGATGTTTCAGGCAAAAAGACTAACAACGGTACAAATATTGATATATATCAGTACAACGGCGGTATAAATCAGCAGTTCATGCTCACCCAAAACAGCGACGGCAGCTATAAGATCCTCACCAAAGTAACAGGAGAAGCTTCTGCTGTAGAGGTTTCAAATGCATCTAAGGAAAGCGGTGCAAATATTCAGCAATGGGAACTCAACGGTGTAAACTGTCAGGATTGGATCTTAGAGCCTGCAACTGATCCGGGTGTATATATGAATACAAGTGTTATATACTCATTTAAGAATATGAATTCGGGTCTTATGATGGAAGTTGCTGGCGGTGCAATGAAGGACAATTCAAATGTTCAGCAGTGGAGTTCAAACGGCTACGATTGTCAGAAATGGACACTGAAAGCATTCGGTTCAGGCAACTATTACTGGATCCGTTCAAAACAGGATGAAGGTTTTGCCCTTAAATCTGAGGGAAGTGCAAACGGCAGTAATATTGATATTGTTGCTTACAGCTCAAAGGACAGCTCGCAGCTCTTCCGCTTCAGCAAGAATCTTGACGGTTCATATAGTATCATAACTCATGCATCTAAAGATACCGGTCTTGTTGAAGTAGATGCTGCATCTAAGGAAAACGGTGCAAATGTTCAACAGTATGCACCTACAAACAACGCTTGCCAGAAATGGAATATCCAGACAGAAACAACTACTACGACAACGACTACTACAACAACCACAACGACTACCACGACAACTTCTAATACCACAACTACAACGGCAACTACTACAACTACTACAGAACTAATTCCGAACCCCATTATAGGTGATGTAAACAATGATGGCGTTCTGACTATCATGGATGTTGTATTACTTCAAAAATGGCTTGCAGCTGTACCGGATACTACACTTGCAAACCCGCTCTCAGGAGATTTAAACAACGACGGCAGGATCAATATATTCGATCTGTCATTACTTAAAGAATCGCTGCTGAATGCATAAATTTACATAATAAAAAGCAAAGCTGCTGCACCTTGATCAAGGTGCAGCAGCTTTTTAACATAATAAATAATACTATTTAAGATTTTCCAATGTACGATACTCATGCTTCTCATAGTAACCTATCAGTGTACCGTTTTCATCACGCAGAGCAATCATGTAAACATCCTTATTTTCCTTTGGATTATGAAATGTAAATACTCTGTTGTTATCTCTGCTCTGACCGAACCATTCCACGACTTCTTTTATCTTCATGTTTGACGCATCATTGTGGCAGTCAAGCAATGACTTACCCAAAAGCTCATAGCCGCCTCTTTTTGCATAACGATCAGCAGCAACGGGATTCATATAAATGATCGTGTGCTCGACACTGCATATTACAATAGGTGCAGTATCCGAATCAACTATACTTTTAAAAAATACAGAAAGTTCCATAATAAATACATCCTTTCAAATCAGACAATACCACCGTTTATCGGAAAAACCTGTCCTGTTACAAAGCTCGCTGCATCAGATGCCAGCCAGCATACAGCGGCCGCCACTTCCTCCGGTTTTCCTATACGTCCAAGCGGCGTTTCACCTGCAAGTGTTATCATATCCTCTTCGGAAAGATGAGAATTCATATCGGTATTTATAACACCGGGCGATACACAGTTTACACGTATGCCTGAAAGTCCGACTTCCTTTGCAAGTGCCTTTGTAAAGCTTATTACAGCACCCTTTGTTGCTGAGTAATCCACTTCACAGGATGCTCCTACCTCGCCCCACACTGATGCTATATTTATTATACAGCCACTTTTCCGTGAAAGCATATCAGGAAGAAGAGTGCGTGTAGTTTCCGTTGTGCCAAATAGATTGACCTGATAAAGCTCGTTCACCCTGTCCTCCGTCATGCACTGAAAAAGTTCCGTATAAGATACGGCAGCATTATTTACCAGTACATCAACATGACCTAAAACTTCCAGTGCACGTTTTGCAAGGACTCTCGCACTTCCCGGTCGGCTGAGATCGCATTTCAATGGAACTGCACCGCAGTCATTTTTCATCTGCATTGCCATTACGTCATCACGGCAATAGCCTGCTGCAACCATATAACCCTGAGCGGAAAGTGATTTTGTTATTGCAAGCCCAATTCCTCGTGTACCGCCTGTTACAAATGCTGTTTTCATGTGAGCTGCTCCTTTCGTTGTGTTTATAACTACAGACAATGTCCTCCGTCTATTAGTCGGCGAACATCTTATATCATTTGTCTGCTTACTGCAAGCAGATCCTTAAAATCTTGAATTATTTATTTGACATTCATTTTCCATGTTATTTCCCGGCTAACCCTTGCACTCTGGAGATTTATGTGTTATAATTAAAAGTAAAGCCGAAAAATAAAATTTTTATTGGAGATATTTTATGAACCAAACTAAAATTGACCGTATTAACGCACTTGCAAAAGCCTCTAAGGAACGAGAGCTTACTGCAGAAGAACGTGAAGAACAGACAATGCTAAGAAATGAATTCCGCAGATCTGTTATAGGAAATCTTACCGGACAGCTTGATCATACAGTCATAGTAAGACCAGACGGCAGCCGTGCAGAAGTAAAGAAAAAAGATTAATCAAGAACAAACTGATGAGGCAAAAACTCAACAAGCTTGTGTACTCCATCGGCCAACAAAATGGGAAAGTCCGGTCCGCAAAATTCTGAAAGTACTTGCAGGCACGCACCGCATGGAACACATGGAATCAATTTGGCTTCCTCATCATTCCTGCCGCCTGCTATAGCAAGAGTGCGAAAATGTCTTTCTCCGGCTGACACCGCCTGAAAAACGGCATTTCGTTCAGCACATATACCCACGGAATATGATGCGTTCTCAACATTGCAGCCTGTATATATTATACCGCTCTCACCTTTCAGGGCAGCTCCTACCAGAAACCCTGAATACGGAGCATAGGCATTTGATCTCGCTGCCATTGCGGCATCCGTCATATTTTGTATCATTTTGACGATTCCTCTCTAAAATGAAAAACGGGCAGACTCAGGCTACCCGAATTTCTTATAAATTGTAAGTAAGGTTATTTTCCTGTTACCATTGCCAGAGTATCTCTTGCAATGAGCAGTTCTTCATTTGTAGGTATTACCCAGACCTCAACCTTTGAATCAGGAGTGGATACCTTTCTCAGCTCACCCTTGAAATCATTTACCTTGTTATCAATCTTGATTCCCAGATATTCCATATCCGTGCAAACCATTTCACGGCAGTTAGGAGCATTTTCGCCGATTCCGCCTGTGAAGATAACAGCGTCAAGGCCATTCATAACAGCTGCATACGCACCGATGTCCTTCTTGATGGCATAAACCAGCATATCCCTTGCAAGAAGCGCTCTCTTTTCACCTGATTCAGAAGCGGCAGTTATGTCTCTCCAGTCAGAGGATTTACCGGAAACACCAAGGAGACCTGACTTCTTATTCATATATGTGTCCATATCACCAGTGGAAAATCCGTGCTTATTTGCAACGTATGTTACAGCGGATGGATCGATAGCACCACAGCGTGTACCCATAAGTACACCATCCAAAGGAGTGAAGCCCATTGTTGTATCAACAGACTGACCGTTCTGTACGGCAGTGATGGAAGAACCATTTCCAAGATGACAGGATACTATCTTGAGATCCTTGAGGTCTTTGCCCATCTGCTTTGCAAGCTCAGCTGTTACAAAACGGTGTGATGTACCGTGGAAGCCATACTTTCTTACGTGCAGCTGCTCATAATCTTCATAAGGCAGACCATACATATAGGCCTTCTGAGGAATTGTCTTATGGAACGCTGTATCAAATACTACAACCTGCGGAACGTTTGGCATAACTTTTGTACAAGCCCACAATGCCAGAGCATGACCGTGATTATGTACCGGAGCAAGTTCCTTAAGCTCTTCGATCTTATCAATGACCTCAGGTGTTACCATAGTTGTCTCTGTAAAGACCTCGGCACCCTGCACGATACGATGACCTACAGCAGAAATCTCATCCATGCTGGAAATAACAGAAGCATCACCTGTTGTGAGAGCCTCAACAAGACGTGTAAACGCCTCAGAGTGTGTTGGGAAATTACAGTCCTCTTCAATAACTCTGCCGTCGGATGTCTTATGACTCAGATGTCCGTCAATGCCGATACGGTCACAGTTACCCTTTGCAATTACAGACTCATCGTCCATATTGATGAGCTGATATTTCAGGGAAGAGCTGCCTGCATTCACAACGAGAATAATCATACATTTCAAATCCTTTCGTCTTTTGGCAGCACAAAACGGCTGCTTTTATGAGAACTTTAAAAGCCAGAAATATTGCTAAAAAAGTTCCGTATATATCTATTATAAACTTTTTTCTGAAAATTGCAAGTCTTTTCCTTAAACTCGATTTGTATTTTCAGAAAATAACATATTCTGACTTATAGAAAGAGGGTATTTACATGAAAACAAGCGGCGTTATATGTGAATATAACCCACTGCATAATGGGCATCTTCATCATTTGAAAACCGTTCGTGAAAACGGTGCTGACGCTGTTGTTGCTGTAATGAGCGGAAATTTTATGCAGCGTGGCGATGTTGCTATTATGGAAAAACTCGTTCGTGCAAATCTTGCGCTGAAAGCCGGAGCTGATCTTGTTATCGAACTGCCTGTTATATGGTCGCTTTCACCGGCAGATCAGTTCGCCGCAGGAGGAGTTACTATTCTGGATGCTTTACAGGTAGTAGATGAAATATCATTTGGCTGTGAATGCAGTGATATTGAACTTCTTAAAACAGCCGCCGAGGTCTGCCGTACCTGCCAGACAGAATATGCAGATACGCTGAGACTTTTCACACGTAAAGGAAATTCCTATCCTGCGGTTTTGCAGGAGCTTGTAACACAGCTTGCGGGTCCGGAAGTAGCATCCGTACTTTCTCATCCAAACAATACCCTTGCAGTGGCGTACCTTAACTCCCTCGCTGACATAAACAGCCGTATAAAGCCCTTTGCAGTACAGAGAAAGGGTGCTGCACATGACAGTCTTACCACTGTTTCAGAGCCAGCGGTAAATGTTCAGTCTACATATGTACATGAAGATACAAGTCTTTTTGCAAGTGCTTCATATATTCGCAGATGCCTTGACGAAGGTACTGACTGTCACAGAATGGTTCCATCTGCTTCGTGGAAGGAAATAACTCTGGCAAAGAAAAAAGGAACATTTGCAAGTCTCAGAAACTTGGAAAGCATTATACTTTATAAGCTCCGCACAATGGAACCGGAGGAAATATCGAATATAGCAGAAGTCGGTGCACAGGGTCTTGCCAACCGCATTTACAATGCAAGAGCAGCAACTTCTCTTGACGACCTTATGGAGCGCCTAAGAACTAAACGTTATCCGGCTTCAAGGCTCAGAAGAATTCTTCTTCATATGCTTATAGGCATTACAAAGGAGGACATATATTCTCTTCCGCCGTACGGAAGAATACTTGCATTCAACAACATCGGTAAAAAGGTTCTTGCAAATTCCAAGGGCATACGAAAGATCCCCTTTGCCAATTCGCCGAGCAAGCTTTCAAATTATAGTTCTGCTGCAAGAAGATGTGCATTTCTTGAATCAAGAGCCACGGACATTTATCAGCTTGCCTGTGACACAATAGGCAAAGCAGGCTCTGACTACACCAAGGACATCAGACTGACTGAAAATATAATGGAATAAGGAGGATATAAAGATATTATGGAAAACAACAAACCAAGGCCCAAAAAACGAGTAACACGCAAGCAGCTCAGGAATCGAAGGATAGGCGGACTCATTGTTCTGCTGCTTATTATTTTCCTATTATCAAAGGGATGTGCGAGCTGCATTCGCTGTGCCTGCAAAAGTGATACTAAAGATGTCAACAGCACATCGACTACTACTGCTGTCTCTACAGAGGCAACTGTTCCGGCTGTGACTGAGCCTGCACTTCCACAGGAAAATCTCGTTGAAACCCTGCCTGCGTCATACAAAATAGAAAATGTCCCTGTAATATATCAGGAACCGGAATTGCCCACCGGCAGTGAGGTCACATCACTTACCATGCTGCTGAACTATCTTGGTTTTGAAATCGACAAAGAGACACTTGCTCAAAATTATCTGACCTGCGCAGAACGTGGTGAAGCTACATTTTCACAGGCATTTATAGGTTCACCGTTTAATTCTGATGGTCTGGGCTGCTTTGCACCGGTTATAGTTGATGCTGCTATGAAATACCTGAACTCTCAGGGTAGCGACAGAACTGTTAAATCTCTAAACGCCGATACATTTGACGATGTTCTCCTGCGTGTGGCAAGTGATCAACCCGTTCTCATTTGGATAAACACAAACCTTGAACTTATGCAGGAGGAGTACTGCTTTACTGTATACGGAACAAACGGTATATACACTACAACTCCGCCGCAGACAACATCAGTAGTAATTATGGGAACTACGGAACCTCAGATGACAGAAACTGTTCCGGAAGTAATTACTTCTGCTTCAGCAGACGACTTCAAGCAGGACGTATACTGGATACCAAATGCGACCTGTGTACTGCTTACAGGATTTGATACGGTAAATGATACCGTCACGGTAATAGATCCGTTACAGGGAGAGATCACTTATAATATGGGAATGTTCAAGACCTCCTACAACGCCCTTTACAAACAATCGGTGGTTATTTATTGATATGAAAGAAGTAGAGATTTTTACAGATGGTGCATGCAGCGGCAATCCCGGAGTCGGAGGCTGGGGAGCTATACTAAGATACGGCAAATTTGAAAAAGAACTATCGGGCGGAGAAGCGCCTACTACAAATAATCGTATGGAGCTTTCCGCTGTTATAGCTGCCCTTGCTGCACTGAAGGAACCTTGCCATGTTACACTTACTACTGACAGCAAATATGTTGTAGACAGCATTACAAAAGGCTGGGTATATGGATGGAAGAAAAAAGGTTGGATAAAATCCGACAAAAAACCTGCCCTTAACGTTGACTTGTGGGAACAGCTCCTGCCTCTTCTCAACAAACATAAGGTAGATTTTATCTGGGTAAAAGGTCATGCAGGTCATCCTGAAAACGAACGCTGCGACAGACTTGCAGTTATGGAGCGTGACAAACAGACATAATAACACTTTCTTTCTCATAGTATTATATTACTTATGCAGTGATACACAGTGTTGCTTATAAGCAAAAGATATGGGAAAGGAACTAACACTATGAAACAAACGCCTCAGCAGAAAAATGACAGACATCACAATCTCATCTTAGAAGACAGAAAAAGTCTTAACCTTTCAGGCGTTACAGATGTAGACTGCTTTGACGAACGCCTAATAAGACTTTATACGGAACTGGGAGAACTTACTGTAAAAGGAAGAAATCTTCACGTAGACGGCGTAAGCCTTGAAAGCGGTGACATGAAGATAAGCGGAGACATATGGTCTCTTATCTACGGCGACAGGGATAAAACAGGACCTCTGTCAGCATTTGGAAAGCTATTTCGCTGATGCTGATACCAGATACATATCTCACAGTACACGAAGAACTGCTTTTGTTTTTTGGTGCAGTTCTTCTGGGCTGCGCCTTGGAGATACTCTTTGACCTTTTCCGTGCATTCCGACTTATTATTCCCCATAAAACCGCTGCTACTGCTATTGAAGATATAATTTTTATTCTCATATGGGCTGGTTCTGTTGTTTGCTTTACAAGTGTTTTTGCAAAAGGCGATCTGCGAATATTTTATATAATTGGAAATATTCTCGGACTTATATTATGGAGGGTCACTATAGGAAATCCTCTTGTACGGCTTTTATCAAGGCTCCTACACAACATTCTCAGGCTGATTAAATGGCTGTTTTCACCTATCACAAGGCTCTACGTGCGTACTTATAAAAAATGCGCAAGTAAATTTGTAAATAACGCCAAAAATCATAAAAGAAAGAAAAATCCCTTGATTGCAGTACGGAAAATGTTGTATAATATATTTAATACAAAGGGAAGAAAGGACGAGGCAGAATATGGCTCAGAAAAGAAAGACAAAGAAGCGTAGATCTGCAAAAAAAGCAGTTTCACGTCCGAAATTCATATTCCGTATACTTCTGCGTACTGCTGCGGTAGCTGCTTTGCTGGGCTGTACGATTCTAATTATAAGCATTCAATCGAATATTGCTGAGAAAAATACTGAGCTTCAGGAACTGAAAGCTCAGATAATGGAATATGAAGCTAAAAACGAGGATCTCTCACGTATTCTTGAAAGCGGTGATTCTGACCGCTATATGGAGAAATTGGCAAGGGAAGATTATGGTTATGCTTATCCGGATGAGTTCCGGTTCTATGACACGTCCAGAAACTAAGCGTGTTCACTAAAATGAATACATTCTAAGACTTTTGAAAGGATTATTGGAGTTTATGCAGGTCGAAAACGGTAAAATTTATGAGGGTGTAGTAAAGAGCATCACTAAATACGGAGCTTTTGTGGAGATCACAGATACAGACAATCAGCGCATTATGGGTATGGTACATATATCTGAGATCTCTCGCAGTTATGTAAACGAGATACGAGATTTTGTTACTGAGGGACAATCCGTCAAAGTAAAGGTCATCAATATCGGAGAAAACGAAAAAATCAGTCTCTCCATGAAACAGGCTGAACCTGAGCCGGCAAGGTCACAGAGACCACCAAGATCCGCTCAGAAACCCAGTATGCCAAGACGTGAACATCTTGAGTCGCGTCCGAATGTATGGGAACCAAAAAAGAAACAGCCTCAGAGTGAGATGACTTTTGACGATATGCTGAACAAGTTCAAGCAGAACAGTGAAGAGCGTATGTGTGACATTAAACGCAATACAGAGAGAAAGAATCATTCAAGGCGCAAATAAATCAACAACAAAAGCCGTATCTTTTAAAAGATACGGCTTTTGTTATTTTACAGCTGCCTTTGCATTGGCAAGCATAAGCTTTATTCTGTTTTCCTGATTTACTCTCGTTGCGCCTGGATCATAGTCGATAGCTACTATATTTGCATTTGGATAGGCATTTTTTATAGCTCTGGACATACCCTTTGCCACAATGTGATTCGGCAAACATCCAAATGGCTGCGCACAAATTATGTTCTCTGTACCGTGCTCTGCAAGAACAGCCATTTCAGCAGTTATCATCCAGCCTTCACCCATGCAGACACCCTGACTTATGTACTTATCGGCAGCCTTTCTCAGATCATCAAAATCATGAGGAGGAGTAAACTGACCGTTTTCTTCTATGCAGCGTATCATTTCACGCTGCTTACTGTGCAGATACTTATATCCTATACGGAATGCAGCTGTCTTTATATTCCTGTACTGGTAAAGTTTTCCGCTGACATCGGTATTTGCTGCGCAATACAGTATAAAGTCAAGAAGCATAGGCATAACGGGCTCACAATCCTCAGACAGAAGGAATTCCTCCAGATGATTATTTGCAAGCGGTGAATATTTTACATATATCTCACCTATAATACCAACCTTTATCTTTTTGCGCTGACTTTTTGGAATTGAAGCAAAATCCTCTATCATTTCCCGATAAACTGCCTTTGTGTTCCTGTATCCGCCATGTACGAAAAGCTGCTCAATACGCTCTGTCCATTTTTGTACAGTACGCTCTGAATCGCCCTTATTCATTTCATATGGTCGGCACTGATTATGGAGAAACATAAGCATATCTCCATAAAGTACTCCATACACAAGCTTCAGCGCAAGAGGTACAGTCAACTTAAATCCGCTGGACTTTTCAAGTCCTGCGAAATTAAGTGAAATTACAGGAACCTGCGGAAAATTCTGCTCAACGCATCGTCTCAGGATATGTATATAGTTGGACGCACGGCAGCCGCCGCCTGTCTGTGTAATAAGCAAAGCGGTTCTGTCAGGATCGTATTCGCCGCTTTTTAAGGCTTCCATAAACTGTCCAACAACAAGAAGTGCCGGATAACAGGTATCATTGTGTACGTTTTTAAGACCCTCTTCTACTACTGTACGTGAAGTGGATTCCAAAAGTTTCATATTATAGCCATACTGTCCGAATATCTTAATAAGCAGCTTAAAGTGAATGGGCAGCATATTCGGTACAAGAATAGTATGGGTTTTCCGCATATCTGCGGTGAATTCAGCATACGCCATATTTCAATGTCTCCTTTATAGCCACGGGTGGTTCAGGCTTCCATAGCAGCTAAAAGGCTGCGCAGACGGATCTTAGCCGCACCAAGATTGTTTATCTCATCAATTTTCAGCTGTGTGTAAAGCTTGCCCTTTCTCTCAAGAATGCGGCGGACTTCATCAGTTGTGATAGCATCAATACCGCATCCGAATGATACAAGCTGTATCATCTGCATATCCGGCTGAGTTGTAACATATTCAGCAGCACGATACATTCTCGAATGATATGTCCACTGATTAAGTGATCTCAGCTCAGGAGTATGTGCAAGAGATGCTACGCTGTCTTCAGTGACAACAGCCATTCCAAGGCTTGCAATAAGCTTGTGGATACCGTGGTTTATTTCAGGGTCGATGTGATATGGTCTGCCCGCAAGAACAATGATCGGTTTTCCTTCTGCACGTGCCCTGCTTATAATATCCTGTGCTTCTGCGGCAATTCTGGCTCTGTAAGCTTCAAGCTCCGCAAAGCCCTTGTCAAGGGCATTTGCTATTGCCTTCTTAGAAGCATATGCACCAAAATACTGATGCAGTACATGAACTACGTGTTTTCTTCTGTTAAGGTCAAGAAACGGATATGAGAAGTTCTTTACACTGAGTTTTTCATTATTTGCCATAAGGAGTTCGGGATAATATGCCACAACAGGACAGTTAAAATGATTATCTGATTCACCCTCATCTATTGTATAACTCATACATGGATAGAATATGAAATCAACGTCCTGCTCAAGGAGACTTTCTATATGACCATGAGTAAGCTTAGCTGGGTAACAAACCGTATCCGATGGTATGGTACTCTGACCCTTATAATAGGTTTCTCTGGTGCTTGTTTCCGAAAACTTCACTGCAAAGTTAAGTTCCTTGAAGAACGTAGCCCAAAGCGGCATCTGGTCATAATAATGAAGAGCAAGCGGCAAGCCTACAGTTGCTATAGGCGCAAAATTTCTGTTTTCGCCGTAAGAGAGTATCATCTCGTATTTTCTGTCATAAAGATTCGGAAGTATATTCTCTGATTTTACTCCTGCACCACGTTCACAGCGGTTTCCTGAAATGAATCTTCCTCCTCCTGCGAAACGTATTATATTAAGGCTGCAATGAGCGGTACATCCACCGCACTGAGCTGTCTGTGATGTATATGAAAATTCTTTTAATACCTTTTGGCTGATAAGACCACTCTCACCTGTGCTCTTTTCCTTAGCATAGAGAGCTGCACCAAAAGCACCCATAAGCCCCGATATAGCAGGACGTATAACGTCACGCTTCATTTCACGTTCAAAACAGCGCAGTACTGCATCATTGAGGAAAGTCCCACCCTGTACTACAATATGTTTGCCAAGGTCATCAGGAGAATTGGCACGTATTACCTTATAGACGGCATTCTTTATAATAGAACCTGAAAGTCCTGCTGAAATATCCGCAACAGTTGCACCGTCCTTCTGCGCCTGTTTTACGCTGCTGTTCATGAATACAGTACATCTTGAGCCAAGGTCTACAGGATGCTCTGCAAATAGTCCAAGATTAGCAAATTCAGCGATGTCGTATCCCAAAGCCATAGCGAATGTCTGAATAAACGAACCACAGCCGGAAGAACAGGCTTCATTAAGCATAATACTGTCGATGGCACCGTTTTTTATCTTAAAGCACTTGATGTCCTGTCCGCCAATATCCATGATAAAGTCAACCTCAGGACAGAAAAATGACGCCGCCTTGAAATGGGCAACTGTTTCAACGATACCGTGGTCAATGCCGAGACCTGCTTTTAGAAGTTCTTCACCGTAACCTGTAACAGCGCTGCCTGCTATTGTAAGCGTATTGCTTTTTTCTTTATAGAAATCTCCCAACGCCTCAGTTATGCAATCAAGGGGCTGTCCCTTGTTTGTAGTATAATACTCATATAAAAGGGTATTGTCCTCAGAAAGAACGACCATCTTTGTAGTAGTAGAACCTGCATCAATTCCAAGATAAGCTCTGCCATCATAGGTACGAAAATCACCACGCTTTACATCATATGAAGCATGACGAGCTTTAAAGCAGGCATATTCATCTTCGTAGGCAAAAAGCGGAGGATCTGAGGTAACCGTATTTTCACTTACGGCATTCATTATCTTATCTATGATCTCATCTATCGTATAAGATTCTTTCTGCTTCATGGCAGACAATGCGCAGCCATATGCTACAAATGTTCGTCCATCCTCCGGAAACACTGCATTGCCCGCTTCAAGGTGAAGGGTTTCAATGAAAGCTGTACGCAGTCCTTCAAGAAATGACAAAGGTCCGCCTAAAAACAGAACCTTACCCTCTATTTTTCTGCCCTGTGCAAGACCTGATACTGTCTGATCTACTACTGCCTGAAAAATACTTGCTGCAATATCTTCTCTTCTTGCACCCTGATTTAAGAGCGGCTGAATATCGGATTTTGCAAAAACTCCGCATCTGGAGGCAATAGGATATGTTTTTTCCGCACGAAGCGCCATTTCATCAAGCTGATCTGCGGTAACATTCAGAAGAGTTGCCATCTGATCTATAAATGCACCTGTACCACCAGCACAGGTACCGTTCATTCTCTGCTCTGTGCCGCCTGTCAGGAATATTATCTTAGCGTCCTCGCCGCCGAGCTCTATAACGGCATCAGCATCAGAATAACGCTGATTTACTGCCACAAACGCAGCATGGACTTCCTGCACAAATGGCAGATGTGCAGAATTTGCGAGTCCCAGTCCTGCTGAACCTGTTATACATATAGGAAATGTGTCCTCCGGATACATTCCTGCAATCTGTTTAAGTTGACTTGCCACTGCTTCTTTTACTTTTGAAAAATGTCTCTGATAGTTTGAATATACCACCTGATTATTTTTGTCAAGAATAACTGTTTTTACCGTAGTTGAGCCAACATCTATGCCGAGTGCAAACTCAGCTTTATGCAAATTTGTTCTGGAAATATTCATAAAAAAAGGCTATTCCTTTCATATGTCGCTATATTGGATTTATATAATTACATTATACTACATTTATGAAAAAAAAGAAAGACTGTTTTTCGACTTTTTTCAAGAAAAGTTTTGCCAAAAAAGTTGAGATACTTTATAATGTTTACAAAGAGCCACATATTTCCGTAAATAATAAAATAATTTTCGCAAAAAGTAATCATAGAAATTAAATTTTTAAAGGAGTGAACTCATATGGTAAAGGCTCTAGGCAGAGGAATATTTAAAATGGAACATTCTGTCAATATTGCGTCCTACGCTGCTGTAGCAGGCAAGAAAGAGGGAGACGGACCTATGGGCAAATGCTTTGACCGTGTGGAAACAGACAGCCACTTCGGTCAAAAAACATGGGAACAGGCTGAAAGCCGTATGCAACAGGAGACAATTTATCATGCTCTGGAAAAGGCTTCTGTCAGCCCTGATGATATAGATATTATACTGGCAGGCGATCTTATAAATCAGTGTACGTCAAGTACGTACAGCCTGCGTCCATTTGGTGTACCGTTCTTAGGACTTTTCGGTGCTTGCTCCACTATGGCTGAGGGCCTTATAACAGGCTCATTGATACTAAGCTCAGGTGCTGGAAAACGCTGCGTCGCCGCTACATCATCACACTTCTCCACAGCAGAGAGACAATTCCGATTTCCGCTTTCATATGGTGGTCAAAGACCCCCTACAGCTCAGTGGACTTGTACAGCATCGGGAGCGGTGGTACTGGATACAGAGACAAAAGGCACACCTAAGATCATTGGTGCGTGCATTGGAAAAATAACTGATCTGGGTGTTACAGATGCAAACAACATGGGAGCTGCTATGGCACCGGCAGCAGCTGATACTCTTACAAGATGGTTTAAGGGTACGGGGACATCTCCTGAAAATTACAATGCTATCGTAACAGGTGATCTTGGTGAAATAGGCGGTAAGCTGCTTTCAAAACTTATGATGAAACAAGGTTATGAGATATATCCATGCTACCACGACTGTGGTGCTATGATGTTTGACGCTGAAACTCAGGATACTCATGCAGGCGGTTCAGGCTGCGGCTGCGGAGGAAGTCTTTTATGCGGTCATTTTCTTCCGCTTGTCAAGAGTGGAAATATAAAACGTATGCTTTTCATGGCGACCGGTGCTCTTATGTCGCCTATGCTGGTTCAGCAAGGTGAAAGCATTCCGTCCATCGCTCATCTTGTAGAAATAGTATCCGGAAAGGAGTAAGCGTCTATGCTTGAATATTTATGGGCATTTATAATAGGCGGTGCAATTTGTGCCGTGGGTCAGGTACTCATTGATTTTACTAAACTTACACCTGCACGTATACTAACAGGTTTTGTAGTCGCAGGCGTACTTTTATCTGCACTTGGACTTTATAAACCTCTTATAGAATTTGCAGGCGGCGGTGCTACAGTTCCCCTTACAGGATTCGGTCATCTTCTTGCTGAGGGAATACGAAAAGCCGTAGACGAAAAGGGTTGGCTTGGAGTTTTCTCCGGAGGTCTGACAGCTTCATCAGCAGGTATTACAGCAGCCATGCTTTTTGGTCTGGCAGCAGCAGCTATATTTAAACCAAAAGATAAATAAAAGGAGTACTGACATGGAAATAACACCGGAACTTTATAAGGATATGACTGAAGGGTCTGCTCCTAAATCAAAAAGCTATGTCAATATACCTCTTGCATTTCTAATAGGCGGAGGTATTTGTCTGATAGGTGAGATCCTTTTGAATTTATTCGAATATTTCGGATTGGAACAGGAGGCAGCAGGCTCTTGGACATCAGTGATACTTGTATTTTCAAGTGCATTGCTTACTGGTCTTGGATGGTATGAGAAAATAGCAAAACACGCAGGCGCAGGAACACTTGTACCTATAACAGGTTTTGCAAACGGAGTTACAGCACCTGCAATTGAAGCACGAACAGAAGGCTGGATACTTGGTGTAGGTGCTAAAATATTCACCATTGCAGGTCCTGTCATACTGTATGGTACAGCGGCATCTGTTGTTTATGGAATATGTTTGCAAATATTCAAATGTTTTATGGGATAGCAAAAATCAAAAATATAAAAGTCTTTTTTTAAATAAGCTGTTGCAATATTTAAATTTGCAACAGCTTATTTTTATTGCCAATTTTTTTATTTATGTTACTTTCATACAAATATATAGTTATATTTCACAAATCATCCGTTGTTTTATTGTGAATGACGCCAAACTTGTACATATCATTTCCTTTTTTTGCAACATTTTGTGCTGCTCAATTGTATATAGAGTAAAAGGGCTTTTAAAGCTTAAAAGGGAGGAATTATTATGAAAAAAAATTTATTTAAGAAGAGATTGGCGATAGCAATGGCATCTATCATAGGAACAGTAGCTATAACTACATCATCTGCTTTGCCATCTAATGCATTAGGAACAGATTCAAGTAATCTAACACTTGACGAAAATGCAGCTGTAAATGTTAGTGTTGACATTTCTAATGAACCGGTAACTACTACAGTAACTGGGACGTCAGATGGCATAATGTGCAAGACAAGCGAAATAACTCTTGAAGCCGGAAAGCGTATGAATATAGGACTTTACTTTGAAAATGGCCATATATTTCAGGGAATACTGCCTACATTCAGCGTAGATGATCCCAGCATTGCAATCGCACAAAATTCTGATACACCTTGGGAATTCTATGTGATCGGCATTTCTGAGGGCGAAACTGTTATCACAATAAAGGAGTCAATAAACAACTCCGAAACCAAATTGAAAGTAAAAGTCACAGGACAGACACCAGAGGATCTCGGCACTGATGATATGCGTATTACGATTGATTCTATGCCTTCAAAACTTGAGTATGCTGTAGGCGAAGAGCTTGACCTTACCGGCGGTGTATTCTCTATTGAGTATGATAATTACGATGGAACACCACAAAAAATGGCAGATCAGCTTTCAATGACTGACACAATCAGCAAAAGCTATATAGACGCATCTTCCTTTGACAGTTCACAACCGGGAACATACCCGATAATTATATCAGCAAGCCGTCCGATCTATGGAAGTTGGGACGTATATGTATTGTACGTTACAGTATCCGATCCATCAAAAACAACTGATGTTACCTCTGATATTCTTAACGAAACCACAACTACTACAGTTCCAACTGCCAACATTGATCCACCCATTGGCTACACAACTACAACAGTCCCCCCAGGTGAAGCACTAAAGTGCAGTGAATATGAGATAAATATTAAAGCCGGAGAGCGTTGGCACGCTGGTCTTTACTTTGGAAACGGCGATCCATTTGACGGAGCTATTGCTGATTTTGATATAGATGATCCAAACATTGCCGTTGTACAGACATCAGATGTACCCCATGAATTCTATGTTGTTGGTATTTCTGAAGGCAGAACCGGCATCACTATCATTGATCCGATACATAAGTATAGAACCAGAATGTACGTAAATGTAACAGGAGAGACTCCGGAAGACATGGGCTCTGGTATGCGTATTACAATTGATTCTATGCCTTCCAAGCTTGAATATGCTAGATTGGAAGATATCGACCTTACAGGCGGCGTATTATCAATAGAATTCGACAACGCAGATAATGAAACTGTTAAAATGGAAGATAAGCTTTCTATGACTGACGCAAAAAGTGATATGTATATAGATACATCTGCTTTTAATCCTTTCCTTCCCGGAACATATCCGATCATTATATCTGTAAACAATCCGATCTATGGATGCTGGGACGTATGTGTATTCTATGCTACAGTAAGTAATCCCCCTCAGCCTGTTAAAGGTGATATTAATGGTGACGGAACAATAGGCATCGACGATGCAACACTTGTTCTTAGAATATACGCTAATAGCTGTGCAGGTATTGATATGCAGAATGAAGAAAATGATACTGTATATGCAGATATAAACGGCGATGGTGATGTAGATATAACTGACGCTACCTGTATACTTAATTATTATGCACATAATATGGCAGGTCTACCATGCACATGGGAGGATATTACCAATTAAAATAATTATTTATACTCTCCTTTTATTATTCTCAAAAGCCGCTGCATATTAATGCAGCGGCTTTTGAAATTTTAGAATAATTTTTATCTTGTTATACATATAGGCTGCCGCAAATCACTTACGGCAACCTATTTTTTATTTATTAAATTTAAAGTTTTCTAAAGCCTTAGCCCATAACAACTTCAACAGTGTGAACTCCGCCCTCTGGGAATACAGGAAGAACGTTGCCTTCGATAGCATTGCCGTCTACAGTTACAGACTTAATACCCTTGCAAACATGATCAGGATTCTTAACTGTTACATTGTATGTAGCACCACGGAACTGTCTTGAAACTTCAAATCCATCCCATTCGTGCGGAATTGACGGATCGATCTTCAAACCATTCCAATCCGGAATCACACCAAGAATGTACTGTGATACAGCTACAAAGTTCCATGCAGCAGTACCTGTCAGCCAGCTATTCTTAGCTTCACCATGACGCTTAGCATCCTTGCCAGCAATCATCTGAGCGTATACATATGGTTCAGTTCTGTGGAGATCAGAATACTTGTCTTCTCTATATGCAGGAGCGATCTTGCTATAGTATTCAAATGCCTTATCGCCATGACCAACAAATGCCTCAGCACAGATGATCCATGCATTATTGTGACAGAAAATACCTGCATTTTCCTTATATCCGCCAGGATATGTGGAGATTTCACCGTACTCAATGTAGTACTTTGTGAATGCCGGCTGATTCAGTGACAGACCATGCTCAGAGTTGAGCCACTTGTCAACAGATTCCAGCGCCTTCAGATCAGCACCTGTTTCCTTGCCGCAGCCGCCCATTACAGCGAAGCCCTGTGGTTCGATAAAGATCTTACCTTCTGCACACTCGTTAGAACCCATCTTCTTGCCAAAGTCGTCATACGCACGGAGGAACCATTCGCCGTCCCAGCCGTAATCCATAATATTCTTCTTCATCTGGTCAATAGCAGCCTGAGCCTTTTCAGCACCAGCATTGTCGCCCTTGATCTTGCACATATCAACGTAAGAAGGACCAGCATATGTAAACAATGCAGCTACCATTACAGATTCAGCAATACGGCTGTACTTTTCTTCGCCATACTTAGGAGATGTAGAAGTCTGGAAGGACTCACCAGGCTCAGAAGAGAAACAGGACAGGTTGATACAATCATTCCAGTCAGCTCTCATAGCAAGCGGCAGACCGTGAGGTCCAACATTCTCAAATACATGATAGAAGCTCTTTTCGAGGTGATCCATCATTGTCTTAGCCTTGCTCTCATCGTTATCGTAAGGAACCATAGCATCCAGAATAGAGAGATCTCCCGATTCCTTGATATATGCAGCAACAGAAAGAATCATCCACAGCGGATCATCGGAGAAGTCACCGCCGATCTCATTGTTGCCCTTCTTTGTAAGGGGCTGATACTGATGATAGCATCCGCCATCCTCAAACTGAGTGGAAGCAAGGTCGATAAGACGCTCTCTTGCTCTGTCCGGAATCTGGTGAACAAAGCCCAGCAGATCCTGGTTGGAATCACGGAAGCCCATGCCTCTGCCGATACCGCTCTCGAAATATGATGCGGAACGTGAAAGGTTGAATGTTACCATACACTGATACTGGTTCCAGATATTTACCATTCTGTTTACCTTGTCATCAGGTGTGTCAACATTGATAACGCTGAGAAGTCTGTCCCAAGTTGCCTTGAGTTCTTCAAGACCTGCGGCTACCTTTTCAGGAGTGTTATACTGCTCGATCATTGCGAGAGCCTTTTCCTTATTGATAGTAACGCCGTCAGCCTCGAACTTCTTGTCAACAGGCATCTCAACATAGCCGAGGATAAATACAAGCGTCTTTGACTCGCCCGGAGCAAGTGTTATCTTCTTGTAGTGTGAAGC
>ERZ791837.807-NODE-807-length-23031-cov-4.109201_pt1 | contig 23031 bp, 16 predicted proteins | sample MGYA00510292_ERZ791837 | MGnify/ENA primary metagenome ERZ791837 (study PRJEB30046, sample SAMN00715259) | human gut metagenome | study: EMG produced TPA metagenomics assembly of the A metagenome-wide association study of gut microbiota in type 2...
GGGAGCCGATCTTTGACATCGTGGTGAGCGCCGCCAAGAAGAGCACCTTCAGCCGCCTTTCCCAGAACGAGACGGCCAAGGAGTGCTATCAGCTGGGATTTTTCAAGCCGGAAAATGCCGATGCCGCCCTTGCGGCACTGGAAATGATGGACTTTGAAGGCATTGAGAAGGTGCGTCAGAGGGTGCGGCAGAACGGCACCCTTGCCCAGCAGCTGGCTAGGATGCAGCAGCAGATGGCACAGATGGCGGCGGTGATCGCCCAGCAGGGCACCGGGCCTGACGAACCGGCCCGCAGTGCAGGCGGTGCGTCTGCGCAGAAGGACGGGCAGGCGGTAAAGCTGGCGGGCCTTGGCAATGCCCTGCCGGTGGCCGCCGCTGCACGTGCCATGGACATCCATTAAAAAGGAGGTGAATTCTATGATGAAAGTTTGTTACAGCGAGATGGATACCCCCGCCGGGCTGAGCTGCCGGCTGGAAGCTGACGGTCATGCAGGCTATGCGCCTGCCGGGCAGGACATCGTTTGTGCAGGAGCCAGCACCGTGATGCAGGGCCTTGTGTACCTGCTGGCCGGGGAAGAGAACGCCCACAGCGAAGCCTTTGATGAGCCGGACGGCCCGCGTCTGGCAGTGAGCGTGGATACGCCCTGCGAAGAATGGGTGCGCGGTGCCTTTGAGCTGGCCAAAGCCTGCTTTGTGCTGCTGGCCGAACGCTACCCGGAGAATGTCCGCTTTGCGGATGTGAGCCGCAGAGGAAAGGAGAGCATGATGGATCTGCAGCTGTTTGCAGAAGGCGGCGGAGACGGCGGTGCTGCTGGCGATGGGGCGGAAGCAGCCCCGGCGGTGCAGGCCCCGGAGCTGCGCCCCGCACAGGAGCGGCTGGCAAAGCGCAGCCGACCGGGCAGAGCGGTGAAGGCCGCACTGGCACCGTCCGCCGAAGGCGGCGCGGACGCCGGAACTCCCACAAAGGAGGAGCCGAGTAAAGAGGAAGCACCCGGCGAAGAGAAGCCCGAGACGCAGCAGGGACAGCCCGAGCAGGAGCCAAAGCCGACGGACCCGGCGGAAAAGCGCAAGGCCTTTGGGCAGCTGATGCAGGGCGAGTACGCAGCCGAGTTTGAAGAGGCACTGCAGAGGGCGTCGGAGATGGCCGTGCAGAACGTGCTGGACAACCCGGCGGTGAAGGGGCTGATGGACGCGCTGGGCGAGGCGTATGGCATCGACGTGCAGAGCGCGGACAACCTGGCTGCCCTGACCGAGGCCGTGAAGAACGGGAAGGTGAAGAACGACGAGTACTACGAGACGCTGGCAGCGGAGCGCGGCATCAGCGTAAAGACCGCGCGGGAAATGGACCGGATGGAAAGCGAGCTGCAGCGGGCGAACGCCGAGAAGCAGCGGGCCGAACAGATCCGGCAGGCGGCCGAGCACCAGCAGCGGGCAGCCGCCGTGCGGGCCCAGTGGGAAGCGGAAGCGGCGCAGCTGAAGGTGAAGTACCCGGCATTTGAGCTGGACGAGGTGCTGAACAACCCCAGCGTGGCGGACATGATCCGGCGCGGCATCGGGCTGGAAGCGGCGTACCGGGCCGCCTACTTTGACCAGCTGATGGAGGCAAGCACGGCACGCACGGCCCAGCAGGTGGAGCAGGGCGTGGCGGCGCGGATCCAGCAGAGGGCACAGCGACCGGCCGAGAACGGGGCGCACCCCGGCGGCGCGGCCGAGATGAAGGTGGACGTGGCGCACATGACCGCCAAGCAGCGGGCCGAGCTGGCAAAGCGGGCACGGCGCGGAGAGCGCATCGTGCTGTGAGAGATTTCCCACGCAACGGGCGTGAGAAGATAAAAACCTTGAAGGAGGACAAACAGATGACTGAGAAGAGACTGGATCTGCAGATGTTTGCGGACGCAAGCGCACAGCTGCAGAATACCACCGCATCCGGCGGCATGACCGCCGAGATGAAGACCTACTACGAGAAGACCCTGCTGGATCTGACAGAGCCTGCGCTGGTGCATGACCAGTTCGGCGACAGCTACCCGATCCCGGCGAACAACGGCAAGACCATTGAGTTCCGCCGGTACGACAACCTGCCGAAGGCCACCACCCCGCTGACCGAAGGCGTGACCCCGACCGGCCAGACCCTGAACGTGACCACCATCACCGCCGAGGTGCACCAGTACGGCGGCTGGGTGCCCCTGACCGACATGCTGGACCTGACCGCCATTGACAACAACGTGGTGCAGGCCACCAACATTCTGGCCAGCCAGGCGGCCCGCACCATGGACACCGCGGTGCGCGACATCCTGAACGGCGGCACGAACGTGATCTACGCGCCCAAGGTGGCGGACGGCGTGGAGACTGCCGTGACCAGCCGCGCAACGCTGGACGTCACCGCACAGCTGACCGTGGACCTGATCGACCAGGCGGTGGCCATGCTGCAGGCCCAGAACGCAGACCCCATCGGCGACAGCTATGTGGCCATCGTGCACCCGTACACCAGCTATGACATCCGCAAGGACCCGAACTGGATCGAGGCGCACAAGTACGCGGCCCCGGAAGAGATCTTCAACGGCGAGATCGGCAAGATCAACAACGTGCGCTTTGTGGTGTCGAGCGAAGCAAAGATCTGGAAGGGCACCGGCTGCCCGTCGGGTCTGGCGGTGTTCAGCACCCTGGTGCTGGGTGCCCACGCCTACGCCACCACCGAGCTGGAGGGCGGCAGCATGCAGCACATCGTGAAGCAGCTGGGCTACGGCGATGACCCGCTGAACCAGCGCGCGTCCGTGGGCTGGAAGGCCGTGAAGACCGCAGAGCGCCTGAGCGAGCAGTACATGGTGCGCATTGAGAGCTGCAGCGCACGCTACAGCGCCAAGGCACTGGCAAACTAAGAAAATCAAGGAGGTACGACGATGGCAGTAAAAAAGACTGAGACGGCCGTGCAGGAAACCAAGGCTGTGGAGAAGGACACGATGGACACCCAGGAGAAGGACACCGAGGTGATCCACCTGTTTAAAGACAGCCAGCGCTATAAGGCGCCGGTGTTTGTGGGCGTGAACGGCGAGACCTACCTGATTCAGCGCGGCGTGGACGTGGAGGTGCCGAAGGCGGTGGCCGAGGTGCTGCGCCACAGCGAAGAGATGGACAACGCGGCCGTGGCCCGCATTGCCGAAGCAGAGGCGGCAGCCGTGCAGCAGGCACAGCGCGTGTAAACTCCCTCAGGCTCACCGGACGCTGACGCGGCGCGATGAGCCAGCTCCCTCAGAGAGCGAGCCTTTATAGAAAGACGGACCCCGGTACAGCGGCACATGGCTGTGCCGGGGCCTTTTGATTTGGAAGGAGAAGAGAAAATGACGGCGGGACAGGCCATGGAGCAGGCCGACGAGATGCGGCCGAACAACGAGTTTTCGGACAGTCTGAAACAGAACTGGGTGCGGCAGTGCGACAGCCGCCTGCGCGGGAGCGTGGTGGAGCGCAGCGAGACGGTGGACTTTGACGACGTGGGCGCGGACACGGCATGGGCCGACGGCCTTGCCTACGACACCAAGCTGCTGGCCCCGGAGCAGTTTGCGCCCCTGTATGTGCATTGGCTGTGTGCGCAGATGGACCTTGCCCTGGGCGAGGTGGCACGGGCGGCCAACGAGATGCAGCTGTACAGCGACTATGTGCAGGAGTTTGCCGCATGGATGCGCAGGCGCTATGCCCCGGCGGGCGGTGTGCAGTGGAGGTACTGAGATGACGGACGGGCGAAACCTGAACATTTTGCAGAGCGGGCGGCAGATGCTGCGGGCCTTTGGCGGGGTGAACGAGACCTACGGGTGCAGCGAGGCGGAGCTGAGCAGCAGCCTGAATTTTTCCGGCCGGGGGTACCCGGCTTTGCAGACGCGGGCGACCCGCAAAAAAGTGCGGGAGGTACAGGACGTGAACGGCATGTACCACCTGAACGGGCTGGTGATCTGCCGGGGAACCACGCTGGAGTACACCCCGGACGCCGACGAGAGCCGGGCCGGGGCGGTGGTGCTGGAAAACGCGCTGACCGACAACGAGAAGGCCATGACCGGCATGGGCACGAAGGTGCTGATCTGGCCGGACAAGAAGGCCTTTGACACGGTGAGCGGGGAGCTGACGGACCTTGCGGCGGCGTGGACGCTGAGCGGAGGGACCATGACCGTGACCCCCTGCGACGGCGAGGGCCGGACCTACGCGCCGGACGGCGTGGGCACGACCGAGCCGGAGAGCCCGGCAGACGGGCAGTTGTTTTTGAAGGGGGACGCCGAGAGCCCTTACGGCGCGGGCAGCGTACTGCTGAAGTACAGCGCGAAGAACAAGAAGTGGAGCGAGATCCTGCTGACGAGCCTGCGGCTGCACTGCCCGGGCCTTGGCAGCGTGCTGAAGGAAGGCGACACCGTGACGGTGAGCGGGATGCCGGGCACCGTATGCAGTGCGGCGGCGGCCGGGCTGAACGGAGAGGTGAGCATCAGCACGCTGGACGGGGACGACGTGATCACGACGCTGGCCGTGCCGGAGGACAGCACCCGGTACTATGGCAGCTGGACCGTGACGGCTACCGGCACCAGCTGGCGAAGCGCCGACGGCAAGGTGACCGAGAACGAAGCGGACGCAGCGCCGGTGAAGCTGGAACGGCGGGTGCCGGACCTGGACTTTGTGACCGAGCAGGGCAACCGGGTGTGGGGATGCAGCCGGGAGGAAAACAGCATTTATGCCTGTGCCCTGGGCGACCCCACCAACTGGTACAGCTACCGGGGCATTGCGTCGGACAGCTACGCGGTGAGCGTGGGCAGCGACGGCGCATTTACCGGGGCGGCCAGCTGCCTGGGGTACCTGCTGTTTTTTAAGGAAAACTGCATCCACAAGCTGTACGGCTCGAAGCCAAGCGACTACCAGATGAGCAGTGTGCGGTGCCGGGGCGTGGCGGCAAATGCGGCAAAGAGCCTTTGCGTGATCGCGGAGACGCTGTATTATCTGTCGCCGGACGGGGTGATGGCGTGGAGCGGAAGTCTGCCTGCCAAAGTGAGCGGCGCGCTGGACACCGGGAAGCTGACGGCGGTGGACCGGGCCGTGGGCGGGCAGCTGGATGCGCGGTACTACCTGTACCTGCACCGGAAAACGGACACGGGCAGCGGGCGGCTGCTGGTGTACGACACCGAGCGGGGCCTGTGGCAGGAGGAGAGCGCGGCGGGCACCGGCATGGTGAGCACCGGCCAGCAGCTGTACCTGTGGGACGGCAATGCCCTGTGGGCGGCCGACCCGGAGCGGGAAGAGAGCGGCGAGGACGAGACGGGGCTGAAATTTGAGGCCGTGACCGGAGACATCGGCCTTGCCGTGCCGGACGATAAGTACATCAGCCGGGTCACGCTGCGCATGGATGCACTGGCCCACACGGTGCTGACCGTGGCGGTGAGCTACGACGGCGGGGACTGGGAGACGGTGAGCAGCTGTGCGGTGACGAGGGACCACCAGCGGGTGAACCTGCCCTTTGTGCCCCGGCGGCACGACACCATGCGGCTGAGATTTGCAGGCACCGGACAGATGGTGCTGCGGAGCATGGCCATTACGCTTGCGGATGCAGCAGGGGCAAGGGTGAGCGGCGCGGTGCCGAGACGATGAAAGGAGAAGACAATGGCAAGCATTGCGGGACTGGCGGGCATCGGCCTGCCGAGCTTCAGCGACCAGATGCCGGAAGCGGACGCGCGGGCGCTGAAGAACTACCTGTACCAGCTGAACGAGCAGCTGACCTATGTGCTGACCAACCTTAGCAGCGAGAACATGAGCGAGGATTATCTGAGCGGAAAGGAGAGCTGAAGATGAGCAGACTGAGCAACGCGCGGAGCGAGCTGGAGCGCTTTGAACAGACGAAACCGGCCGACTACCAGAGCAAGTACAAGGGCCAGATCGACAACGTGATGGGCAAGCTGGATGATCTGGGCGGTTACGACTATGACCCGGCGGCCGATACGGCATACCAGCAGTACAAGAGCGAGTACACCCAGAAGGCGAAGCTGGCGAACCAGAACGCGCAGGCCAATGCCAGCGCCCTGACCGGCGGGTACGGCTCCAGCTACGGCACCCAGGCGGGCCAGAAGGCCTATGCGGCGACCATGAGCGACCTGGACAACGTGCTGGACAGCCTGACGAGCCAGAGCCGCAGCGAGTACAACACGAAAAAGAGCGGGCTGCAGCAGGAGCTGAACGGCCTGCAGCAGGCCGAGCAGAATGACTACAACAAGTACCAGAAAGACCTGTCGAACTGGTACAACGACCTGAGCTACAGGCAGAACGAGTACAACAACGCCTATGCACAGCGGCAGCAGAACGTGAGCAGCACCCTGAACGGGCTGTTCAGCGTGCTGGGCATTGCGGCGCAGATCCTGCCGTTCTTCTTTATCTGAATCTGAAAAGGAGGCAAAACATGGGGACCTTTAAGAGACTGAACGACCAGCAGAAACAGCAGGCACAGGCGGAAGCGGCCATGCCGGGGGCGTATGAGAACAACTACGACGCAGGGATCCAGAACGCGCTGGCGGGCATGGACAGTGCCAACAGCGCAGGACTGGGCTTTGATAGCCAGAATAGCACCTACCGGGGCGCACTGAGCCGCCTGTTTGGCAACGCGGGCGCGGGGGCCAGTGCGGCCGAGCAGGTGGCAAACAGCCTTAGCGGCGGGTACGGAACGGACTGGGCCAAGAGCGCGGCACAGCAGGCGGCGGCCGGGGAGACGGGCCAGACCGCCAACGTGTACGCCCAGGCGCGGGCGGATGCCCTGAGCCAGTGGCAGCAGGAACTTGCAGGCCGGGGCACCCAGCTGGACAACCTGCTGACGCAGGACCAGCTTGCACGCAGCGAGTACGACGGCAGCGTGGCGGATGCGGCGAACTGGCGGAATTACCGGTACGACCGCACCCAGCAGGCCCGGCAGGAGAACAGCGACTTTTTGAACAACGTGTGGAACGTGATCAAGAATGTGGGCAGCGATGTGGGCAAAGCCTATAACGCTTACATGGGTTACAGCGAACAGAAGATGAATGCCATTGAGCGGGCGGAAAAACTGTATATCAACGGAGACGCAGACGGTGCAAGAGCGATCCTGAAAATGTACCGGATGGATGAGAACATGTTCGATAATATCCCACAGTCGATGATGGCTATGACAACGCAGCAGAATGCGGCACTGCAGGAAGCGTTCAGCATGCTGAAGGATGGCGCGCCGAAAGAGGCCATCAGCACATTTCTGGAGCCTTACGGGCTGAGCTATGATATGTTTGACAGCTGGCAGGGCCTGTCGCAGACGGACAAGGATAATCTGGACTATCTGATGAAAGCACAGGACTATACGATTGCAGGCGCACCGACGCTGGGACAGACCATTGCAAGGGCGGTTGGATATGGGGCGGATTCGCTGGATAGCTATGATTCAGTGGCGAACCGGGCGAACCAGAGCAACCTGAACTATCTGGCCAGCCAGCTGGCATTGCAGAACCGGTACAGGACCACGACCGGGACGGGAAGTGGGAGACGGAGCAGCGGTACGAGCCGCAGCACGAAGAGCGGCAGCGCGAGCAGCAAGGTGGACGGGTACACCCAGCCGCAGCTGAACACGATGCTTAAAGAGTACAGCACCATGAAGCCGGACGACCAGCGGCGAAGCTACTACGAGGACACACTGGCTGATGCAGGGCGCATCCAGCGGCTGACTGGCACAGGCAACCCCGGCAAGGCAAACGGCACAGCCTGGGAGCAGGGCATGTACAACGCGCGGAAGATGGCCAACAGCGGGTACAGCCAGAACCAGATCGCAAACGAGCTGGCCAACAACACGAGCCTGAGCAGCGACCAGATCTCGGCCATTATGAACCAGATCGACTACGAGTGGCGCGGAACGAAGTGATGAGGTGAGCGTATGGGATGGAGCGCACAGGACATTGAAAAGCTGCGCAAACAGAATAATGGGCAGAAGAGCACAGCGGGAACCGGCCAGAGCGCGGTACCGAAAAGCACGACGGCCCCAGCGCGGAGAAGCGGAAGCACCGGCTGGAGTGCGGAAAAAATCGACGCGCTGCGGACGGGCAGCGGGACCAAGCCGGCGGCCAAAAGCACCGACGCCTGGGTGAACCGGAGCGCTGGCACCAGCGTGCGCAGCACGGCACAGAAAGCCGGGACGCAGAGCGCGGGAAAGAGCAACCAGAACCCAACGAGCGGAAGCCTGAGCGCGCAGGTGCTGGGGCAGATGACCGGGACCCAAAGCGTGCAGACCACGAAAAAGGCGGGATCAAAGTTGCCGACGGTGGAACGCACCGGACAGCCGGAGTGGCTGGGAACGGGCAAGAACAGCGCCCCGGCGGCCAAGGTGCTGGGGACCGGGACCAAGAGCGGAAAGACCTATGCCGAGCGAAACAACGCCATGCCGATGCAGAGCGCGAGCGGGGCAATGGCCAGTGCACCGAACGCGGAGAGCGTAAAAAAGCAGATCAAGGATGCGGACGCAAAGCAGGTGGAAAGCTGGTATGCGCGGGATGCACAGCAGCTGAAGCAGGAGACTGAAGAACTGAAGGCAACCGACAAGTTCAGCGATTTCGACCGGCTGAACCAGTGGATGGATGCAGACCCGAAGCACCGGGAGCTGGTGGCACTGCTGCGGATGGGCAGCGGGAACGAGATCTATGCCGAGCGCAGCGACGCCATGCAGCCGATAAGCGTGAGCGGAGCAATGGCCAGTGCGCCGACGGCAGAAACGAGCACGGAAAAGCGGGAGTACACCGACGCGGAGCTGATGGCCAAGGGCTACAGCCGCAAGCAGATCCACGAGGCGCGGCAGTACATTGCCGACTTTGATGCCCTGCCGGACTGGCAGCGGGCGGCGCGGCGCATCTCCAACACGATCGGCGGCATTGTGGACACGGTGGCGTCGGCCCCGCTGATGGCGGGCGAGACGGCCGTGCGGAGCGTGCAGAACGCAGTGGAGACCGGAAAGAACTGGAACGAGCTGCAAGAGAGCGTGAAGAGCGACGACCGGCAGTGGAAACTGCTGCGCCTGATGACCGGCGGAAAGACCCAGTATGCAGGGCGGGACAACGCCATGCAGCTGAACAGCAGCGGGGTGATGGCGGCCCCGGCCCAGAGCACCGGCATGGCCTACACGGACGAAGAGCTGAAGGCCAAGGGCTACAGCCAGAGCGAGATCGACCGGATGCGGGCGCGGATCAGCGGGGCAAAGGTGAGCGAGGGCATCGACCCGGAGAAGAGCCTGGGTTACCAGATGTACAAGCGCGGCCAGCAGCTGAACGAAGCGGCGCAGGCGGGCATGAGCCCCCTTGCGCGCCAGCTGATGGGGGTGACCACCAGTGCGGCGGAGAACCTTGCGGTGGCGGGCATCAGCCCGGCGCTGGTGCTGCCGGTGCTGAGCGCCCAGGGCGGCGCGGAGAGCATGGGCCAGAGCATCGAGAAGGGCGAGAGCGCAGGCAAGACGCTGGCAGGCGGCCTTGCGAAGTTTGGCGCGGGCTGGGCCATCAACAGCGTGGGCGCGGCAGACCTTGCCCGGACCATGGGCAGCGACTACGCCAAGGACACGCTGGCGGGGAAGCTGGCGGACGTGGTGCGCAGCGTGGCAGACAACGGCGTACTGGCGCAGCAGTACCCGACGGTGGCGAATGCCATTTCCGGCGGCATCGACAATGCCATGCAGGCCTTTGTGGAGACCTATGCGGACAAGGCAATTGACGCGGCCCTGGGAGACGAGCAGGCGGCGCAGGAGCTGTTTAACAGAGACACCTTTTTGACGGCACTGGAGAGCGGCCTGACGGGCGGCGCATCCGGCGCGCTGGGCGGTGCCGTGGGCACGCAGCTGGGCAGGATGAGCGCGGCGCTGGAGGCGGAAGGACAGACCGGACAGCGGAACGAACCCTCTCCGTCAGCGCAGGGCGCTGACAGCTCTCCCGAAGGGCGAGCTTTGGGGGGCGAACTCCCTCAGTCGCCTGCGGGCGACAGCTCCCTCAGGGAGGGAGCCTTGGGAACGGCGGCACAAAAGGCAGAGCAGACGGCGGTGAACGATGACCCGGCGGTACATACCCCGGCGCAGAACGCCAGCATTGAGGAATACAAACAGAGCGTTGACCCAGGCCTTGCGGAATACGTGGACCGGGTGCGGGCGGGCGAAGATCTGGAACCCTACACTGTGACCGAGACCAGCGACAGGATGCGGGACGCCATGCAGCAGTTGACCGGCCTTGACAAGGTGGGCAAGGTGACGATGATGGATGCCAACGCGGTGAAACACATCACCAACCGGCACGCAGGCGGGGATGGCAGCGCCGACGGCACCATGAAGAACAGCGCGGACGTAGCGCGGGCGGCGTATGTGCTGAACCACTTTGACAATGCGTATCTGGCAACGCGAAAAGCGGACGGATATTATACCGGGAACCGCAAAAAAGCACCCATCGTGATCTTTGAGAAAAAAATAGACGGCTCCCACATTGTTGTGGAAGCCGTCTGTGATACAAAGAAGAGCCGAAACTTTATCGTGTCGGAATATTTATCTTCTGTAGGAGTACCGGAAAAAGAAATAGCGAAAGCTCTGCAGCCCTCTATGGATGCCGTTGCCGACCCCAGAGACACGTCCGGAACGTTAAGTGCAGTTACTTCCGCCGACACAACTGTATCACAGCGGGCGGGGGATGTCAACGGGAAAAGCGTGGAAAACACCGGGGAAACGGTGGAAACTCCCGCAGTCTCGCATTCGCTCGACAGCTCCCTCGGTGAGGGAGCCTTTGCACAGCAGGCGGAACCGGCAGCCCTGCAGGAGACGGCCGGGCTGGAAGTGCGCAGCGAGGGCGCGCAGAAGAGCAGCGTACAGCGGGAGCTGCTGCGCTGGAAGGTGAGCGAGGGCGCGGCACAGACGCTGAGCCGGAACATGCCGACGGGCATTGCGGACGAGAGCCGGTATGCGGCGGCGGCCTCCAGCCTGTACCGGCTGGGACAGATGGAGGACGTGACCACCTTTGACAAGGCTATGGAGCTGGCGAAGGGCATGAACGGCCTTGCGGTGAACACGGACTATGTGCTGGCACAGCCCGGCGGAGAAGCGGCGCTGAAGATCGCGTGGCTGCAGGGCAAGGGCGAAGCGGAAGCCGGGGCCGTGCAGACCGGGACACTGGGCGGTGCGCTGAGCGCAAAGAGCGTGAGCGGCAGCGGACGGGTGCTGTACAAAGGCACCATGCGCACGGCAGACGAGGTGGCCACGAAGCTGATCGAGCTGAACGCGCGGGCGACCGACACTGATGCGGTGCTGAAGGCGGTGCTGGAAGGCGACGAGCGGGTGAAGGCCTATGTGGACACGGCTGCCGGACAGATCTTTTTTGCAGACAGCGCGGGAGACGTGTTCGGCACCGCGCTGCACGAGGACTGGCACTGGTACAACGCGCTGGACACCGAGGGCGCAAAGGCGGTGCAGCAGCATGTGATGGAGTATCTGGCCAAGAGCGAGGGCTTTGAGAACATTGACGAGCTGATCCGGAATAAACTTTCCGACTACGCACAGCAGGGACTGACCTACGGCGAAGCGGCGGAAGAGCTGGTGGCGGACGCCTGGCGCGGAATCTTTGACAGCGAGGAGAGCTTCAAGCGGTGGGTGGAGTTCCAGCGCGGGCAGGCGGAGAAGAACGCAGGCCGGGCGGGAACCATCCGCAAGGTGATGAACGCGGTGAAGGACCTTTTGAGCGACATCGTGAGCCGGGCTAAGGAAGTGCTGGCGAAGGACCCGGAGAACCGTGCAGCCCTGAAAGCCCAGCGACTGGCGGAAGCCGAGAAGCGGGCGCTGCAGGACGAATACTTTGCCCACGCGGAAAAGGCCATGGAGAACCTGCGGGCAGCAAAAGAAAACGCCGCTGCCCTTGAGAACAAGGGTGCGGCGCAGGGGGTGCGGTTCCAGCTGCACGAGGGAAAAGATTCTCTGGTGGAGCAGATGAACGGCCATCTGGACGAATTGGAAGAAATGAAACCGGTGGCGACAATCGAAGGAACAGAGGTGTCTTTCGGAAAAACGCGAAACGAAAACATTTCCAATGTTGAAGAATTCTTTGATTCTATAGGAAACAAAGTGATTCGTGAAAACTTCGGAACGGTGGAGTTGACAAAGAGCGGTGCACGTGCAACGGTGCAGCATGGGAACAGCAAAGCAAAACAGGTTGCGGTTGCTGCAGTCCCCGAAGTAATTCAAAAAGGAAAGCAAATCGGGTATGAGCAAAACTGGCAGGGACGAGGGTATGATACTTATGTCTTTGCAGCGCCCGTCGAAATTGACGGAACAAAGCTGTATGAAGGCGTGATTGTAAGAGAATACACCCGGCAGAATGGCATGAAGAATTTCTATGTTCATGAGGTATGCTGGACAGATGGAAGCTATGTGACGTTTGACACTGAGGGAAATATGACAAAAAAAGAAGATACTCCCACACAGCTCCCGAAAGCTGTGCGGAGCACCCTTGCGGATGCTCAGGAAGTATCTTCTGACACTACTATAGCACAAACCTCTGCCAAAAGCAAGGAAAACAATGCAGCTGTGCAGAAAAATGTGCGCTATCAGCTGGCGGAGCAGGATGAGCTGGCAAAGCTGCGCACCGAACAGCAGCAGCTGACCAAGCAGCGCAGTGCCCTGAAGGAAGAACGCAGTGCATGGCTGAACAGTGCCGAAGTGCAGCGGATCGAGGCAAAGAAAAAGGCGCTGGGCGTTTTTTCCGCAGAGGGCAAGGCCTACCGGGACAGCGCAGAATACCAGGACTACCTTGCAAAGCGCAAGGAGTACAACAGCCGCCTGGCCGCGCTGGAAGAGCGGGACAGCGCCCTGACGGAGCAGATGAAAGCAGCCAATGAGCGTCTGCAGCAGCGGAAGGACGCCCAGGCCAAGGATGCACAGAACGCCTACAATGCCAGAGCCAAAGCGTACGGCGGCAATGCGGAGTACCGGCGGATGTTGGCGAAGGAGCAGTTCGGCGTGACGGAAGAATTCCGGCGGGCAGGGTACATTCTGCCGGACGGCCAGATGCTGGACTTTGCCCAGAATGACCGTAGCCGGGACACCGACCACCGGGAAATTCTGGAGGTGTTCGGCCCGGCGGAAGTGAAGAACGGCACGGAAGCTCTGAATGAGTTTTTGCTGGACGGCAATGTGCGTGTGATGGCCGAGGCACCGGGCGTGGACATTTCGGCGGACACGGCCCCCACGGCGCAGCAGCTGGAACAGATCCGGAAAATGGCCGAGCAGCTGAGCGGCGAGCGCGGGCAGTTCACGCTGGACATCTCCACAGCAGACGGCAGGGTTGCCGCCAGCAAGGAATACAGCGGGCGTGTGGATGCGGACAAGGTGGTGCGGGAAATCCGGGACTATTACAGGACCGGGGAGCTGGCACAGGAAAGCGAGTTGGCAAGATTCCGCTACCAGCTGGCAGAACAGGCGAGCCGGGACGCGAAGCGGAACGAGCAGCAGCAGGCCAGCCGGGTGATCGCCGAGAAGGCGGCGGCGCTGGACACACTAAGCCAGTTCTTTGGGCTGACGCGGGGCGTGACGGTAAGCCGGAGCGCGGTGGAGGAACTGGCCGGGCGCTGGCTGAAGGCAAACGGCAGCAAGACCGACCGGGCGAAGCTGGCAGAAGAGACCGAAGTGCTGGTGAATTACCTGAAGGCGGACGGCGCGGACATGGAGAAGGCCGAGGCGCTGGCGGAGACGCTGGCAGGAGAGATCCAGGACGGGGCAATGTACCGCAACAGCGAGCTGTGGGACGAGTACCCGGAACTGCACAAGCTGGAGTACACCGTGAACAGGAACGGGCAGGCAAAGGCCGAGCTTGTGAAGCGGTACGGCAGCTGGAGCGAGGCGGTGGCCGAGGCACGGCGCCACGGCGTGGCCCTGCGGCAGGCCGAAGGCGTGCGGGACGGCAACCCGGCGGAGCAGTATGAGAGCCTTGTGAATGATGACCGCGCCGTGGGCGGCGTGACCGATGGAGCCAAGGCGCTATGGAAGCAGGCCGCAGAGCAGGCCGGTGTGGCGGGCAGTCAGAGCTTCGAGAGCACCGAGTGGCTGGACGTGCTGATGAACCTGCACGATGCCATCAAGCCGAAGACCATGAGCCGCTTTGCGGACAAGGCCGAGTATGAGGATGCCCGCGTGGAGCTGGCGGGCAGGATCATCGGGGATATCATGCAGCTGCCCCAGCTGACCGATGCCGAGGCCATTTTTGAGGGCATCCAGCGGCACAACCTGGAAGCGGCGAAGGCGGCTGCCGGAGACGCGGCGCGGGCGGCCGAGGTGGAAAAGGGCCTGCGGGGCGTGCAGAAGGTGCAGAGCCGGGAATTCAACCGGCGGCTGGCCGAGAACCAGCGCACAGCGGGCCGGAACGCCGAGGTGCAGCAGGTGAGCGAGCTGCAGAAGCGGAACGCGAAAGCGGAAAAGCAGCTGGACGCGAACCTGGAACTGCTGGGCGTGGACGTGAGCAACGTGGGCGATCTGAACGAGAAGCTGACCGTGCTGCGGGAGACCTACGAGCGGGAATGGAAAGCCGAACGCAAGCGGATGCGGACCGAACTGCAGCAGATGCGGGACGAGGCAAGGCTGGAGGTGCGGCAGCTGCGGGGCGAGAACGCCGACCTTGCCCGGCAGGTGCGGGACGAGCAGCGGCGTGCGGACAAGGCCGAGTACAGCCTGATCGTGCAGGAAAACGAGATCATGGAATGGGAGGAAGAGAACCAGCGGAAGGCCGAGGCCTGGCAGCAGAAGCAGGCGCAGCGGAACGCACTGGCCGCCGAGGTGGCACGCCAGCAGCGGGATGAGGAGATTGCCATTGCGAAGCGGGTGGCCGAGAAGCGGGTGCAGAAAGCGCGGGACGGCCGGAAGATGGACGAGCTGAAGCGGGGCATCCGGCAGGATGCGGCGGCGCTGAACCAGATGGTGCTGCGGCCGAGCAAGGGCAAGTATGTGAGCCAGCGGCTGATCGTGCAGGCGGCGGAGGTGGCAAAGATCGCCGACATGACCGTGCTGAACGACCGGGCTGTGAACCAGCTGACGCGGCTGCAGAACAGCATCCAGGCGAGCATGGGCAGCGAGGGCAGCCCCACGGCCATGACCACCGAGTGGGAGCAGACCGGGGTGCCGAAGCTGATCACGGCGCTGCAGACCGACCTGACGGCGTGGAAGGATGCAAAGCTGGCCGACTTACAGGCAAAGCTGGCGGAAGCCGAGGCGCTGCCCTACAGCGAGAAGGCACTGGCCTTGCAGGAGCGGCTGCGTAAGCGGATCCGGGAGACCGAGAGCCGCACCTACCTGCCCATGACGGTGGACCAGATGCGGATGCTGAAGGCCATCACCAGCGCGACGCTGCATGTGATCCGGAACGAGAACAAGACCGTGAGCCTTGCGAAGGCCGAAGAGGTGAGCAAGATCGCGGACGAGGCGGCCTATGAGGTGACGCTGAGCAAGGGCAACCACCCCGGCGGGGCGCTGGACGGGCTGCAGAACCTGCTGACCAAGTACAACCTGGACATGCTGGGGGCCGAGCGGGTGCTGCGGATGCTGGGCGGCTACAAGAACGGCGGCCAGATGGAGAAGATCGGGCAGATGCTGAACGACGGCCAGTACCGGCAGACGAAGATCACCATCGAGGGCGAGAAGCTGTTTGCGGACGTGACGGGCGCAAAGCACGCCAAGGAAGCGCAGGCCTTTGCCGGGCCGGGTGCGGACCTTGTGGACGTGGGCCTGAGAGACACGGACCACAACGCGGTGCCGCTGACCCATGCGCAGCTGTGCAGTTTGTACATGCACCTGCAGAACAAGGACAGCCGGGAGCACCTGATGACCGGCGGCATGGTGGTGCCGGATGCGCAGCTGTACAGCAAGGGCGACGTGGAGCAGGCCTACCAGAAGGGACAGCTGGTGCAGCTGGGCATGCTGAGCGACGGACACGGGGAAGCCATGGCGGACACCATCCTGAACACGCTGGAAGCGGCCATGACCGACTACGACCGGGCGTGGTGCGCGGACATGAAGGAGTTTTTTGGAAACTACACCACGAAGCTGATCAACGAGACGAGCCTACAGCTGGTGGGCTACAAGCGGGCCACCGTGCAGAACTACTACCCCATTGCGGTGGACAAGGCTGCACTGGCGACCGAGATCGACGGAGTGAAGCTGGACGCGACCATTGAGGGCCGGGGCTTTTTGAAGAACCGTGTGAAGAGCAGCAAGCCCATCCTTTTGGAAGAGTGCTCGAGCGTGGTGCAGCGCAGCCTGCGGGACACGGCAGCCTATGCGGGACTGGCCGCGCCCATCCGGGACGTGCAGAAGATCCTGAACGCAGGGGTGGAGACCCGGGACGGCGTGAAGACCCTGAAAAATGGCGTGATCAAGGAGCAGTGGGGCACGAAGGCCGTGAGCTACCTGGACGATCTGATGACCGACCTGCAGACCACCCAGCGGCACCGCTCCAACGGCGTGAGCCGGATGCTGAGCACGCTGCGGGGCAACTACGCGGGGGCGGTGCTGACCCTGAACCCGGGCGTGGCCATTGCACAGGCGGCGAGCCTGCCGACGGCGGCGGCCGTGCTGGGCGGGGACACCATGGCGTCGGTGATGCCATTTGTGAGGGACACTATGACGTCGGTGGTGCCCTTTGTGAAATCGAAGCAGAAGGCAGCGCTGAAAGCAGAAATTGCAGAGCACGGGGACGTGCTTTTGCAGTGGCGGCAGCGCGGGACCGGAAAAGGCGAGCTGCAGAGCATCGGCAAGCGGGAGACGCTGGTGCAGAAGGGCATGGACAAGGTGCCCGGATGGCTGACCGGGTGGATCAACGGCATGGACGAGATCACGGTGGCAGCCCTGTGGGAGGGCAGCAAGGCCTATGTCAAAAACCACGCGGCGGAATTCGAGGGCGCGGGAGAGACCGGCAGCCCGGCATACTGGGAGGCGGTGAACCGCACCTACCAGAAGGTGATCGAGCAGACCCAGCCGAACTACACCGTGATGCAGCGGGCAGGCATCCAGCGCAACCCGGACGAGATGGTAAAGACCTTTACGATGTTCACGACCCAGCGCTTCCAGAATGCGGGCATCCTGATCGACGCGGTGGGCGACTGGAAAGCGCAGGCGGCGCGGTACAAGGCGGACGCCAGCGACGCGAACAAGGCAGAGCTGCAGCGGGCGACAAAGCAGCGGGACCGGGCCATCCTGAGCCAGGCGGCGCAGGTGGCGGTGTTTGCCATGATGAAGATCGGCGCGGACTTCCTGCTGCACCGGTGGGACCGGGAGCAGGACGAGAACGGCGACGTGACCCTGAAGAGCATGGTGAGCCGCTTTTTCTCGCTGTCCACCGAGAGCACGATGGGCAACTTCCTGTTTGGCAGCGAGCTGTACAGCCTGATCGACAACGCCATCGAGGGCAAGGATTACGACGTGATCAGCGCCACGAACATCAGCGCGGTAAACGACATGGCGTCGGATGTGGTGAAGTTTACGGCGGAGCTGAAGAAGGACACCAGCGAGATGGACGAGGCGGAGCTGGAAAAGCACCACAAGAAGCTGATGGAGAAGGGCATGGCCCTGATCGAAAACGGCTTTGAGATCGTGGGGGTGCCCTACGGCAACGGCCGGAAGATGGTGGACGCAGTGCGCGGGTACTGGGACGATGCGCAGAACGTGGCGCAGGGCGGAAAATTTAGCTTCAACAGCCTGCCGGAGAGCGCGACCGGGCAGTATGACCGGCTGTACAATGCCTATGCCAGCGGCGACGCGGAAGAGGCACAGGCGGCGGTGGAGAAACTGGTGGCCATGGGCAAGGAGGATGAGATCTACAAGCAGCTGAAGACCCGGCTGAAGAAGTACGACGCCGACACCCGGGCGGCGGCAAAGGCACAGATGGAAGGGAACGAAGCCGAGCGGTACCGGCTGGAGACGGAGACCATCGAAGCGCTGTACGACGTGCTGGGCATCCGGAAGAATGTGAAGGAGGACGCGCCGAAGCGGGAAGCCGTGATCGACTGCGTGACCGGGGCCGTGAATGCACTGGAGACCGAGATGCTGAAGGGCGACGCGGGCGACATGTACGCGGACCTGGGCGAGGCGGTGGACAGCCGGAAGGCGCAGGACGTGCAGGCCGAGTACGACCGGCTGATGAAGGCCGGACGGACGCCGAGCAGCGTGAAGAGCAAGCTGACCGAGCTGGCAAAGCCGGAGTATCTGGCGGGCAGCGATGCGGACAAGCAGCAGCTGGCCGACGTGCTGCTGGCCCTGACCGACACGGACGGAAACGCCCTGTACACGGAAAAGACCTTTGCGCAGTGGGAAAAAGCGGCGGAGAAGGCAACACAGGCGGAACCGGAAGAGGACCCGTATGCACTGCTGCGGTGACGACCAGATGCCAACCAAGTGCCAACCAAGTGGCAGCCATCCGGTGACGCTTTGTCACCAATAGAAAGCACCCCGGCGGGCAAGACCTGCCGGGGTGCTTTTGTAAAAGTACACGGTTTTTTGCGGGGCAGCGGGACGGTAGACTGGGAAAAAAACGGAAGGAGGAAAAGACCATGCAGGTAAGGATCGTGGAAAAGCGATTCGGCGGGGTGGAGTTTGCCCCGGAGATGAAGGTGCTGCACCTGGGCGGGCAGAGCAGCGCGAACGTAGAGCGGCTGGAATTTACCCTGCCGGAGAGCTGGCAGGGCAAGAGCGTGACGCTGCACATCCAGCGGCAGGACGGCACCCTGCCTGCCCCCATTTTGCTGGACGAAGCGCACAGCTGCGCGGTGGGCAAGGAGTTTACCGCGTCGAGCTGCGGCAGCTGGATGCTGCTGGCCCTGGGCGAGGACGGCTTCCGGGCGCTGACACGGCCGGCAAAATACGACTGCTACGAGACGCTTGCCACCGACGGCGACGCGGAGATCAGCCCGACGCAGTACGAGACCTTTGTGGCGCGGGTGCTGGCGTACTCGAACAGTGCGGCGACCAGCGCGCAGGAAGCGCGGAACAGCGCAGGTGCGGCCGCGAAGGATGCGAAGAGAGCCGAGGCGGCACGGACAGAAACGGTGACGGCGGCCGGACAGGCCGGGGCGGCACAGAAAGCGGCAGAAAGCGGCGCAGCCCGGGCCGAGGCGGCAGCCGATCGGGCGGAGAAAACGGCACCGGCGGACGGGCCGGTGAAGAGCGTGAACGGCCAGGGCGGCGTGGTGACCCTGACGGCGAAGGACGTGGGTGCGCTGGAAGCGGGCAGTGCGGACTATGTGGAGCGCATCGAGCTGAACGGGCAGGTGATGACCCTGACCATGGGCGACGGCAGCACACGGACGCTGCAGACCAAGGACACCACGGCACTGGATGTGATGACCGGCGTGCTGGGCGTGGAACACGGAGGAACCGGAAAGGACACAGCCCTGACGGCGGAGGATGTGGGAGCCTACGGCAAGAACGAGACCTACGCAAAGACGGAGGTGTACAGCCGGGAGGAGACCTACTCGAAAACGGAAGTGTACAGCCAGAAAGAGGCCGACGCCAAGTTCGGCACGCCCTACAGCCTGCCCGCAGCCACGGTCAGCACGCTGGGCGGCGTGAAGGTGGGCGACTATCTGGACGTGGACGAGGACGGCACCCTCAGCGGCAAGACCCTCAATGATAAGATCGCTGCCGCCGTGGCGGTCAAGTCGGAGGCGCGACTGGTGTGGAGTGGAAAAACAACGATTGGGAGGAAAAAAACTCAGACAATTAACGTTCAGGACGGTGTAGATTACGTTAACCTCCGCATAAACGAAGCTGATTTTAATCTTACCCCTGGTATGACATATGAAACTGGCAGTTTTGGCGCGGGAAGTCTCACGGTCACAGTATTATTTTCGGCCGACAAAAAAAGGCTTGAATGTACCCTTACCAATACGCTGAATACTGTATCGGTTGTATTCACCGGCTACCACTACCCCACCTTGGCAGAGCTGCTGACCGAGACGCAGTCCGCGCAGGCGGACACGGACGCCCTGGCGGTAGATCAGGAATACCGCGTCGCCATGCTGGAACTGGGGCTGACCGACGACACTACCACTGACACCACCGCATAAGGAGGTAAACCTATGTTGTATCGTATCTGTAAACGCCTGATCGAGCGCGGCCAGACCGCTGGCCTTGCAGAAAAAATTGATATTTTTTACGCCCTCGGCCGCATCACCGAGGCCGAGTACAAAGAACTGACCGAGCTGCTGGAGACCAAGACCGGCGAAAAGAGTGAGGAGTGAGCCTATGGCAATCAAAGAGTATTCCTTGGCCAAAGACGGCGCTAAACAGCTGTCTCCGGCCTTCCGCGTACGGGAGTTCCGGTGCCGGGACGGCAGCGACGCTATCATGATCGACCAGACCCTCGTGGTGCTGCTACAGGCCATCCGGGAGCACTTTGGCAAGCCCGTGACCATCACCAGCGGGTACCGCACGGCGGCCCACAACACCGCCGTGGGTGGAGCCAAGAGCAGCCAGCACCTGCTGGGCCGGGCGGCGGACATCCAGGTGGCAGGCGTGCCTGTCGAGGACGTGGCCGCCTACGCAGAGAGCCTGCTGCCCGGCTGGGGCGGTGTGGGCCGCTATCCGGTCAAGGCTGGACGCACCAAGGGCTGGGTGCATGTGGACACCCGCGCCAAAAAGAGCAGATGGACGATGTGAGGAGGCGAGCCGTGAAAGACTATGTATGTTTTGCCATCGGCGCGATCGGCAGCATGATCGCCAGCCTTTTCGGCGGCTGGGACGCATCCCTGCAAACGCTGGTCATTTTTATGGCCATCGACTACATCACCGGTCTGATCGTGGCGGGAGTTTTCCACGCAAGCCCCAAGACCGAGACCGGCACGCTGGAAAGCCGTGCAGGTTGGAAGGGGCTGATCCGCAAGGGCGAGACCCTGCTGATCGTGCTGGTTGCCTGCCGTCTGGATGCCGTGATGGGCTCCAACTTCGTGCGGGACGCTGCCGTTATCGCGTTCGTGGCCAATGAAACGATCTCTATTATCGAAAATGCGGGCTTGATGGGGCTGCCGATCCCGGAGGTCATTATCAAGGCCGTGGATATTCTCAAGCAAAAAGCAGAAAGCTCTACAGAGCAGAAAGGATCTAACCATGTCTAAGTATCACATCTCTACCGCAACCATCGCCCGCACCGCTGTCCCGCTGATGGCACTGACCATCCGTGACAGCGACGCATAACACTGAGCCCGACGGTTTAGAAGCAAACGAACACGAGAGAGAAAGAAGCATGAAAGAAAAATCATATGAGGAATTCGTGGAAAAATTCAAGCCGAAGAAAACCACGGACGACTGCTACACTCCACCCGGCATTTATGCCGTTGTCCGGGACTGGGCGTGCAAAGAGTACGGCATCGACCCGGACAAGATCGTGCGGCCGTTCTACCCCGGCGGTGACTATGAGCACTACGACTACCCGGAAGGCGCCGTGGTGCTGGATAACCCGCCGTTTTCCATTCTGGCCAAGATCACCGCGTTTTATCTGGGGCGGGGCATTCCGTTTTTTCTGTTTGCGCCGAGCCTGACCTGCTTTTCGGCAAGGACCTGCGAGGAAGGGACGAATCACCTGATCTGCGACGCGAACATCGTGTACGAAAACGGCGCAGTGGTGCGCACCTCTTTCGTCACCAGCTACGGCGGGAATGTCATAGCGCAGACGGCACCGGAGCTGACCAGGCTGATCAACGAGGAAGCCAAGCGGCAGTTGCGGGAGACCGTCAAGGAATTGCCGAAATATTCCTACCCCGACCATGTTGTGACCAGCGCCCTGATGCAGAAATACGCGCGGTATGGCATCGACTTCAAGGTGCCGCGCGGCGAATGTGTCCGAATCGGCAGACTGGACGCGCAGCGGCCGTACAAAAAAGAGATCTTCGGCTATGGCCTGCTGCTGTCTGACCGGCTCGCGGCTGAAAAGGCCGCAGCGGAAAGAGCAGCACGGGAAAAGGCCGCAGCGGAAAGAGCGAACATGACCATGTGGACGCTGAGCGACCGGGAAAAACAGATAGCAAAAGAACTGTCACAAGCAGAAAAAGAAAGGAACTGACTATGAAAGCAAAGACCTACAACGCACCCACCATCTCCGCCGGTACCATCACCCGCACTGCTGTCCTGCTGCTGGCCCTGACCAACCAGATCCTCAGCGCCTGCGGCAAGCCCGTGCTGCCCATCGAGAGCGCCACCGTAGAGCAGCTGGTCACCGCTGGCATCACCACCGTGGCCGCGCTGATCAGCTGGTGGAGCAACAACTCCTTCACCGCTGCCGCGATCCAGGCGGACAAGTATCTGGAGGACAAGAAGAGCCAGGTCAACAAGTAAGGTCGCTACACTACTTAGTCGCTCCGGCGGCAGGCCGCAAGGCCGCACAGCATGACAACAGCCCCGTGGTTCCGGTGATTCCGGTTCCATGGGGCTGTTTTTTTGCAGCGCATTCCGACATGTTGCGACATATTGCAACACTTTCAGCACATTTCCGGCATTTTCCAGCTAGAGTTGTACCGGAAGGAAGTGTAAAAAATGACCACTTATGATATGACCGACTTTGCCGCACAGGTGGACGGGGTGCTGCGCCCGCTGGGCATCACCCGCAATATGCGGGCTTACCACACTCTGAGCGAGGCGCTCCGGCTGATCTGCGAGCAGGAGGACCGACTGGAAGCCGTCCAGAAGGAGATCTACGAGCCACTTGCAGACCGTCATTGCTGCGACTGGACCGCCATCCAGAGCATGATCCGCCGTGCCGCGCAGACCTCATGGGCCACCAACCCCGCTCAGGTGCAGCATCTGGCTGGCTACCCGCTGACCGGCTGCCCCAGTGCCGTGCAGTTTCTGGAGCTGCTGTATAATGGGATGGTGAGAGGGGTGTAAATCGCCTTAGCCCAAAAAGTGGGTTGCGAAGTGGGTTTGCACAAAAGAAAAGCACCCGGAAACTTACGTTTCTAGGTGCTATTTCTTGGTGGGCGCGGGTGGATTCGAACCACCGAAGCTGAAAGCAGCAGATTTACAGT
>ERZ791837.810-NODE-810-length-22972-cov-5.592660_pt1 | contig 22972 bp, 23 predicted proteins | sample MGYA00510292_ERZ791837 | MGnify/ENA primary metagenome ERZ791837 (study PRJEB30046, sample SAMN00715259) | human gut metagenome | study: EMG produced TPA metagenomics assembly of the A metagenome-wide association study of gut microbiota in type 2...
AACAAAATCGGCATCATGGGCTGACCTCAAAAATTGCGCCGCATAAACAAAGAAATAACCGCAGGAGAGCAAAAAAGCATTCCTGCGGTTATCCTTTGCCAGTTTATAATTCAAAATCTCTCGTCTGGAAAGGACATCACGAATCTGAAAATTGGATTTTCAATAGACAAACTGAAGCTGCTGTGTTAGAATTAACCTGTATTATTGTATACTCTGACACGAGGTGTTATGATGACGATTTGTTATAATAAGCTCTGGAAACTCTTAATTGATAAAAACATGAAAAAGAAGGATCTGCGTCTGGCTACCGGCATGTCTACGACCGCCCTTGCCAAGCTGGGCAAGAACCAGCATGTCAGTACAGAGATTCTGACGAAAATCTGCACCGTGCTGGATTGCGACTTCTGCGATATCATCGAGCTCGTAAAGGAGGAAAACCATGATTGACTTTTCCAAAATCGAGCAATATCGGGAGAATAACCGTATTGAGGCCAAGAAAGCCCTTGGCGGGCTTCCCAAGAGCATTTGGGAAACCTATTCCGCTTTTGCCAATACCCACGGCGGCATTATCCTGTTGGGCGTGGAAGAATGGGCGGATAAATCCTTGCACACGGTAGATCTGCCAGACCCTGACAGACTCATCAAGGAGTTCTGGGACATGGTCAACAATCCCAACAAGACCAGCGTGAATGTGCTGTCCTCCAAGGATGTATTTGCGCAGGAGGTGGATGGCGACCACATTGTGGTCATCAATGTTCCCCGCGCGGAACGCTCCTATAAACCGGTGTATGTGGACGGCAATCCGCTCTGCACCTACCGCCGCAACGGTGAGGGCGACTACCGTTGCACCAAAGAAGAATATCAGGCCATGGTGCGGGATGCTTCCGTGAAAACCCAGGACATGCTCATCCTGAATGAAATGGACTTGACGGTGTTCAACAGAGAAAGCATCCGCAGCTATCGCCAGAGAATGCGCCTCTCCCGCCCCGGCCATGTGTGGGAAGCCTTGGAGGATGAAGATTTCCTCCTGAAGCTGGGTGCCGTGGGCATCGGCTCTGATGGGAAAAAGCATCCCACCTCCGCAGGACTTCTCATGTTCGGCAACGAATACGACATTGTGCGGGAATTCAATGCTTACTTTCTGGACTATCAGGAACAGTATGACGCTGATACCCGCTGGACTGACCGCATCATCTCCTCCTCCGGAGACTGGAGCGGCAATGTGTACGACTTCTATTTCCGGGTCTACAACAAGCTGATCCAGGATATCAAGGTGCCCTTCAAGATGGACGGTGGTACTCGTATAGATGATACCCCAGTGCATCAGGCGCTGCGTGAAGCACTGGCCAACTGTTTGGTGAATGCCGATTATTACGGCAGACAGGGGTTGGTCATCGTCAAAAAGCGTAATAGCATTACGATGTCTAATCCGGGTAGCTTCCGCATCGAAATTGATGCCGCAAAGAGCGGCGGTGTTTCTGATCCGCGGAACGGAACGATGCTGAAGATGTTCAACCTAATTGATATTGGTGAGCGTGCTGGTAGCGGCATCCCGAATATCTTCCGCGTCTGGCGTGAGCAAAATTGGACAACTCCGGAGATTACAGAGCAACTCGAGCCAGAGCGGACGACATTAACGCTTTTATTCTCCAAGGGAGACGATAAAAAAGCGACGATAAAAAGTGACGATAAAAAAACGACGATAAAATCTGCACGGCAGAAAGAAGAGATCATCGCATACCTTACAGATCATATTTCGGCCAGAAGTGCTGATATTGCAGAGCTTCTTGGAGTCAAGAGTACACGAGCCAAGAAACTCCTCTCTGAACTGACTGCGGAGGAAATTGTCGTAGCCGAAGGCGGAAATCGAAACAGAACTTATAAGCTGAAAGCGTAAGGAGAGTGTCAGATGCCAATTCCCAAATATGATGAGATGTATCGTGCCTTCCTTGATTGCTTGGCAGATGGCCAGCCGCACAGATCAAAAGAGGTAAAAGATACAGTTGCAGGTGTTTTCTCGGTGTCCGAAAAGGAGCGGGCAGAGATGCTGCCAAGCGGGAAGCAGCAGCTTTTTGATAACCGTATTGGCTGGACAAGGACATATCTGAAAAAGGCAGGCCTTGTGCAAAGTCCGTCACGAGGTATTTATGTGATTACGCCAGCAGGCAGACAAGTCCTCAATGAAAATCCTCCTCAAATCGATAACCTTTATCTCCAGCGCTTTGAGTCATTTAGAAAGTTTATTTCTACGAACAATAATGAAGAAACAACACTTTCGACACCCACGGCAAAGGTGTCCGGTAAAACACCGCAGGATGTTTTGGATGAAGCCTTTCAGCAGATCAATACCACCCTGGCAGATGATCTCTTGAGTGAAGTAATGAAGCAACCGCCTGCTTTCTTTGAACATCTGGTCGTCAAACTGTTGATGCAAATGGGATATGGTGGCTCGGTGGACAATGCCGGCACGGTCATAGGGCAAACCGGTGATGAAGGCATTGATGGCATCATCCGTGAAGACAAACTTGGCTTCAGCTTGATTTATATTCAGGCGAAGCGTTGGGATTATGACAAAACCGTTGGCAGACCTGAGATTCAGAAATTCGTTGGTGCGCTGGCGGGGCAGGGTGCTTCCAAAGGATTGTTCATTACGACTGCTAAGTTCACGAAAGAAGCATGTCAATATGCAGAGAAGCAACATACCACAAAGGTTGTGCTTGTTGATGGCACTGCGCTGGCAAAATTGATGATCGAATATAATTTGGGTGTGTCTACGGAAGCTACATACGAAATCAAAAGAATTGACAGCGACTTTTTTGCGGAGGATCTTGATTGATTTTGCCCGTCAACTTCCGATGGCTGTTGTAAAGTATTGTTATTAGAAGTAAAGAGATGTAGCAACACTTAATGATGGAGGCAATTTGAGATGATAACAGGCGCAATTAGAAATAAAGTTGATAAAATCTGGACGGATATCTGGGCAGGTGGAATTGCCAACCCTCTGACCGTCATCGAGCAGCTCACCTACCTCATGTTTATTCGTTCTCTGGATGAAAAGGAATTGGAAAATGAAGAATTTGAGAATATGACTGGGGAACAGATGCCCAAGATTTTCCCTCAATCTGAAGCAGGACAGTCTATGCGATGGAGCAAGTTCAAAGATGATGATCCCCGCCGAATCTTTGAAGTGATGTCTCAGCGTGTGTTCCCAGCCATCAAGAGCATGAAATACGGTCGCCTTCCCGATTTTAATGAGAAGGGAGAATTGATTGAAATTGAAGATGAGCCCGGAAGGGCTGATGAGAACACCACTGCATTTGCCCGGTACATGAACAATGCGATGTTCCTTATCCCTACGCCGCAGCTCCTTCAGAAAATCATTACAGGCTTGGATGATCTTTACGAACATGACATTGCAGAACTGGATATGCAGGGAGACCTGTATGAGTATATGTTGGGCAAATTGGCATCTGCCGGACAAAATGGTCAATTCCGTACTCCAAAGCATATCCGTGAGATGATGGTGGAACTGTTGCAGCCCACACCTGATGATACCATCTGCGATCCGGCATGCGGTACTGCGGGTTTCCTGGTTTCAGCTTCAGAATATATCCGACGGAATTACGAGGATACTATGACCTCTGAACAATGGGAGCATTTTGCGGGACCCGCATTTACCGGCTTCGATACAGACTTTACAATGCTCCGTATCTCTGCTATGAATCTTATGTTGCACTCAATCAGCAATCCGGAGATCGATTATAAGGACAGCGTTTCCAAGCAAAACCAGATTACGGAACAGTTTACCATGTGCCTTGCCAACCCGCCCTTTAAGGGCACTGTGGACGCAGAAAGCATCAACGATAATCTAAAAGCCGTTACAAACACCAAGAAGACGGAACTATTGTTTCTGGCTCTGTTTCTCCGTATGCTGAAAAAAGGTGGTCAGTGTGCCTGTATCGTACCTGATGGCGTCCTGTTTGGTTCTTCATCTGCGCACAAGTCCATTCGCAAAGAATTGGTGGAAAAACATCAGCTGCGCGCCGTAATTTCTATGCCCTCCGGCGTATTCAAACCCTACGCAGGTGTCTCTACTGCTGTGCTTGTGTTTACCAAGACTGGCGCAGGCGGTACGGATAATGTGTGGTTCTACGATATGAAGGCTGATGGTTTTAGCCTTGACGATAAGCGTTCAGAGATTTCGACCAACGACATTCCGGATATTGTCAATCGTTTCTGCCATTTGGAGCAGGAAGCTGCACGGGAACGCACCGAGCAGAGCTTCTTCGTACCTAAGCAAGAGATAGTCGATAGCGGTTATGACCTCTCTATCAACAAGTACAAAAAGACGGAGTATGTGGCAGTCGAATATCCCTCTACCGCAGAGATAATGGACAAGATTGATGCATTAGAAACACAGATTGCGACTGAACTGGCAGAACTGAGAGGAATGCTATGATTACAAAACTTGGTACTGTAATTACAGAATATTCTGTTCGTAATAAGAGCAAGGAAAATATTCCTGTTTATAGCGTTACAAATGAACAGGGTTTCTGTACGGGCTACTTCAGTAAGGAGGTGGCCAGTAAGGATCGTACAACCTATAAAATTGTTCCCCAAGGTTATTTTGCATATAATCCATCCAGAATTAATGTGGGTTCTGTAGATTGGCAAGACTGCGAGGAGCGTGTAATCGTCAGCCCATTGTATGTTGTTTTTGGTGTAGATAAAAAACTGGATCAACAATATCTGCTGCATTATCTAAAAAGCGATATTGCCCGCACATATATTAATGCGCTTGCAACTGGCAGTGTTCGAGATAATTTAAAATTTTCTGTCTTGCAGGAGCTTCCTATCAATTTACGTCCAATTGACGAGCAGCGCAAATTAGCATCCGTTTTGGATTATGTTGATAGCGTGATTGGATTAAGAAACGAAGAACTGAGTACCTTGGATACCCTCGTTAAATCCCGATTTGTCGAACTGTTCGGCGTATATCCTTTAAATCCAAAGGGGTGGGAAACGGCCACTATACGGGATATTGTTACAGACGTGCGCTACGGATCCAGCCGCCCCGCTGTTGATGGAGGCAAATATCCATATCTCCGAATGAACAATATTACCTATGGTGGAGAATTGGATTTGACAGACACCAAACGTATTGATATACCCGACAACGAATTAGATAAGTGCACTGTGCGGCGTGGAGATGTTCTTTTCAACCGCACAAACAGTAAAGAGCTGGTTGGAAAGACTTGTGTCTATAACCGAGATGAAATGATGGTACTTGCGGGCTTCGTTATTCGTGTCAGGGTCACGGAGCGTATATTACCCGAATTCCTCTCGGCATTCCTAAATACAGATTTCTCAAAGCGGATGCTACTTGGAATGTGTAAAGCCGCAATCGGCCAAGCCAATATCAATGCACAAGAGATGCAAGACATTGGAATTTATCTGCCCCCCACGGAACTGCAACGGCAATTTGTTCAGTTTAAAGAACAGACCGACAAATCAAAACTTTGCGGTAAGATGGAGGTGGCAGCATGATCGTAAGACCTTTAACGGAGTACTGTACTCTCAATATGGGGCAGTCTCCTGATTCTAAAACATATAACACCCAAGGAAATGGGCTCCCGTTTTACCAAGGTAATGCTGATTTTGGCGAAACGCACCCCATAACCCGCGTGTGGTGCTCAGCACCAGTGAAGACAGCAGAGAACGGAGATATTCTGATCTCTGTTCGAGCTCCGATTGGAGCTATGAATACGGCAGTAGAGCGCTGCTGCATAGGTCGTGGCCTTGCAGCTCTTACTCCTATCCGCAATAAATGCAGTAAGCAATTCCTGTATTATGCATTGCAGAGCAAGGTCGATTCCCTTATTGCACAAGGAACAGGCTCTACATTCAAAGCAATAAGCAAAAAAGTGTTAGAAGCTACGTACATTCCAGCTTACAGCAGCGATGAGCAGGAGCATATTTCCAATACAATTGGTCGTGTTGACAGAGCAGTTGCTGCGCGGCGCAACCAGCTTATTTTATTAGATCAGCTCGTCAAGTCCCGATTTGTCGAACTGTTCGGAGACCCTGTAAGTAATCCAAAAGATTGGAACGTAGAGCCACTTGGAAAGCGATGCGGAATAATCACAGGGAATACGCCTCCCCGTTCAGAGCCTGAAAATTACGGTAAGTACATTGAGTGGATCAAATCGGATAATATCAACACTCCTTTCACATTCATTACCAAAGCGCAGGAATGCTTATCTGAAGCCGGTTTTGAGAAATGCCGTTTTGTTGAAGCAGGTAGTATTCTAATGACATGTATCGCTGGCAGTATTGACTGCATCGGCAATGTTGCGGTTACCGACCGCCGTGTGGCATTTAATCAGCAAATAAATGCTATTGTGCCGGAGCAGGATGAGGTGCTATATCTGTATTGGCTTATGCAGCTATCAAAGCCCATGATACACCGCACTATCAATATGGCATTGAAGGGGATACTTAGCAAAAGCCAGCTGTCAGAAATAGTGTTCCCTTTCCCACCAATCACGCTGCAGGAGCAGTTCGTGGCCTTCGTCGAACAGACCGACAAATCAAAATTGGCAGTTCAAAAGAGCTTGGAAGAATTGGAGATTTTGAAAAAATCCCTGATGCAACAATATTTTGGCTAAGTGAGCCGGTGCAGGATGTTGGTACATATCATATTTTTGAGGTGTACTAACATGAAAAATCAGCTTATCTCTGAAATTACACGTCAAATGCTTCCGCATTTGGACAATGCGCAGATGGAACACCTACAGGGAGTCTTACGGCATACCCTGTGGTGTGTTCAAGTCATCGCAGGTGAGGAAGGAATTCTGCCTCCAGATAAAGAAACGAATGCCGAATTACTGGATATGTTTCTATCCGCTAAACGAGTTGAGGGGTGTAGTGAAAAGACGCTGCACTACTATGAAACATCAATCCGTAGACTGTTTGTGGCAGTAGATTGCCATGTGACACATATGCAGACCGATGATTTACGCACTTATTTATCGGATTACCAACGGAAAACACAGTGTAGCAAAGGAAATGTCGACAATATTCGCAGAATCATGTCCAGCTTTTTTACTTGGCTGGAAGATGAAAATTACATCCTTAAAAGTCCGGTTCGCAGAATCCACAAAATTCGCTCTAATCAAACCGTAAAGGAAACTTATACAGATGAAGCATTAGAAACGATGCGAGATCAGTGTGGTTGCCTTCGGGACTTGGCAATGATCGATCTACTGGCATCTACCGGAATGCGTGTTGGTGAACTGGTGCATTTGAATAGGGACGATATTGATTTTGAGAACAGAGAGTGCGTAGTTTTTGGCAAAGGCAGTAAGGAAAGGCCCGTTTACTTTGATGCCAGGACGAAAATCCACCTCAGAAATTATTTGGATAGCAGAACCGATGAAAATCCCGCCTTGTTTGTTTCTCTGCATAGTCCCTACAATCGATTGGAAATCAGCGGTGTTGAGGTGCGTTTGCGCAAGCTTGGCCGGAGGCTGGGAATTACGAAAGTTCATCCGCATAAGTTCCGAAGGACGCTGGCAACACGTGCGATAGACAAAGGTATGCCCATCGAGCAGGTTCAGCAGCTCCTGGGACACGCTAAAATCGACACTACCATGCAGTATGCGATGGTCAATCAGAATAATGTGAAGATTTCGCACCGAAAATTTATTGGCTGATTGCCAATCCCGATTTGTCGAACTGTTTGGGGATATGTTTTTGAATTCTAAGGCTTGGAAGAAACAAGAGTTGGATTCATTGGCAGATGTTGTGTCAGGGATTACAAAAGGGCGAAAAACTAAAGAACCGCACTTAATAGAAGTCCCGTATATGGCTGTCTCTAATGTCAAAGATGGGTACATCGATTGGACTACGGTTAAAACTATACAAGCGACTCAACAAGAGATTGAACAGTATAGACTATTACCCGATGATGTGCTAATGACAGAAGGCGGAGATCCTGATAAGCTTGGCAGGGGAGCAATTCTAAAAGAACCTTTACAAAATTGTATTCATCAAAATCATATTTTTCGTGTTCGCTTAAATGAATCACTTATTCTTCCGGCCTTTTTCGAAGAATACTTAAAGCATCAGAAGGCAAAGCGTTACTTTCTTGGATGCGCAAAACAAACTACTGGAATTGCAAGTATTAACATGCGGCAATTAAAAGCTTTGCCGGTGTTACTTCCACCGCTTGAACTTCAGGAGCAATTCGCAGCCTTCGTCGAACAGACCGACAAATCAAAATATTACAGTATTACAGAGCGATAATGTATAGAAAGAGTGGTGAGCCATATTGCCAATCAGGGAAGAGATTGATTTGTATTTACAAGATATTCTCAAGATGCAGCATATGGTTTCCGATAACATATCGCATCGCTTGACCAAAGGTGAACTACGGGAAAAATTCATTAGACGGCTGGTACAAGACGAGTTTCCCACGCTATTGCTAAAGTCAGGAATTCTGTGTGCAGACACTTGGCAAAGTACACAGGGTGATTTCCTTTGGCTAAAAGATGGTGCGCGTGTAGGAAATTTAAACCTATATGATCTCAACGATTGCCGAATGTTTATGGAGATAAAGAGTTCTGCCACAGCAGCGGAGTTGAGATCTATTAATGAAACAGCCAACAATCTCAAACAACATTATACGGGTGAATCCCTAATCATAGTTGGCATGTTTTGTTACGGTACGAGTGCAAGCGAAAAGACCGTTCTGCGCAAGTTCGGTTTTACATATGACAGGGAGATCGAAGGCTATAATGCATATGATCAGGCAAAAGATAGAATGCGGAATGTTGATTTTCTGTTTAGCCTGAATATTTCCGATGGCCGGGACGAATCAACGCTACCATATTTGGTTGTCAGAGACTATTCGGGAATCTGTACTTTATACAAGGACAACCCTGTAATACGATATTTTCTTAATTATTTCCGTTAGCATGAGTCTTTGGAGTAGGAGGCGACAAACATGTCAAATTTCAGTTTCTTACATGAAAATACGCAGTATGCACTGTTTGCTTCAGCCGCAATTGAGGCGGAAAAAGTCTATACTTCTGCTCCTGCTATGTGCGCTGTTGGGTGCCGTAAGGCATTGGAGTTGGCAGTAAAGTGGGTTTATTCTGCTGATAACACCATGCAAATGCCTTACAAGGACAATCTTCAGTCCTTGATTCATGAACCCACCTTCCGCTTTGCTGTAGACTACAACACCTGGGGCAAATTGCCTTTTATCATTAAATTAGGCAATTTGGCCGTCCATACGGAGCGTAGTGTACAGGCAAGTGATGCACTTGCCTCGCTACAGGGCTTATTTGAGTTCATCCAGTGGGTGGACTATTGCTATGGCACCGACTATGAGGAACGGAAGTTTGATGAAACGCTGATCCCCAAGGAAAAAGTTGTTGTTGATACAAAGAAAATCAAAGAGCAGGAGAGTCTGCTCGGAGAAAAAGATGCCGAGATTGAAGCTTTGCGGAAACAGGTTGAGCAGATGTCCGAACAAATTACCGCGGCTAAGGAACAGCATCAGCAGGATCGTACTTTCGTGGCGGCTGACCTCTCTGAATTCAAAACCCGCAAGATTTATATCGATGTAGATATAAAACAAATGGGTTGGAAGTTCACAGGGGTAGATGCCGATGTGCAGGAGGAATACCCTGTCGAGGGTATGGCTGGCGTAGTCGGTCAGATGGGATATGTGGACTATGTCCTGTTTGGTAAAGATGGTCTTCCGCTGGCGGTCGTAGAGGCCAAGCGGTCCAGTAAAGACCCTAACATTGGCCGCAAACAAGCTGTTCTGTATGCAGATTGCTTAGAGAGAAAGTTTGGCCGCCGCCCAATGATGTTTACAACCAACGGCTTCGAAACTTACTTTTGGGATGACAGAAGCAGTCCACAGCGCAAGGTCAGCGGAATTTTTAGCAAGGATGACTTACAGAAGCTGATGAATCGCCGGACAGAGCGGCTGGATCTCATGGCCATTCCCATCGATGATAAGATAACTGACCGCTACTATCAGAAGGAAGCAATCCGGGCTGTGTGTGAGCAGATTGGCCTTGGCTTTCGAAAGCACTTACTGGTTATGGCCACTGGAACCGGAAAAACCAGAACGGCATCCAGTTTGACGGATGTGTTGAGTAGAGGAAAGCATGTCACCAATGTTCTTTTTTTGGCAGACCGTACTGCATTGGTAAAGCAGGCCAAGGATGATTTTAAGAACTACCTGCCAGATATGTCATTGTGCAATCTCTGCTCCAACAAAGATGACCGTAGCGCCAGAATTGTTTTTTCCACCTACCCTACAATGCTGAATGCCATCGACGATATGAAAGCAAAGGACGGACAGCGGATGTTTACTCCTGCCCACTTTGATCTTATTATTATCGATGAAAGTCATCGCAGTATTTTCAAGAAATACCGTGCCATCTTTGAATATTTCGACGCAATCATGGTGGGGTTGACTGCGACCCCGAAAACGGATGTGGATCGCAATACCTACGATTTCTTTGAGATGGAGCATGGTGTCCCTACTTATGCATATGACTACGAGACTGCGGTTTACACAGATCATGTGCTCGTCCCGTATTATAACTACGAAGTAAAAACCAAATTTTTGGAGGAGGGCATCACCTACGATGATCTGTCCGACGAGGATAAAGAGCGATACGAGGATGACTTTATTGAGGACGGGCTCATGCCAGACTGTATTCCTTCTGCGCAACTCAATAAGTTTGTGTTCAATGAGACTACTGTCGATACAGTATTGCAAGATCTGATGGAGCGTGGCATCCGTGTAGAAGGCGGCGACAGACTGGGTAAAACCATTATTTTTGCACAAAACAAACGCCACGCAGAGTTTGTTCTGGAACGCTTCAACAAGTTATATCCGCAGTATTGTGGGGTTTTTGCCCAGCGTGTGATCTGCGACGATACTTACGCTCAGACAATTATTGACGCTTTCAAAGTGCCAGATAAGATGCCAATCATTGCGGTTTCCGTCGACATGATGGATACCGGCATAGATGTTCCCCAGTGTGTCAACCTTGTATTCTTTAAAAAGGTGCGTAGCAAGGCAAAGTTCTGGCAGATGATTGGGCGTGGAACTCGTCTATGTAAAGGACTTACCTGTACAGACCAGATTGATGGGGAGTATACCGACAAGAAGCGATTCCTTATTTTTGATTACTGCGGTAACTTCGAATATTTTCGTGCTCACAAAGAAGGCTATGAAACCAAGGAAGCGAAATCTCTCACGGAAAACATCTTTGGCAAGCAGGTAAAGTTAGCGGTTATGCTTCAGGAAAGCACCTATGCAGAGGACGAATATCAGGAATGGCGTTCAGAGCTGGTTGGAACATGCTATGCACAAGTTCTGGAATTGAACACCGAACTGATTGCCGTCAAACTGCGGATGCAGAGCGTAGAAAAGTTTAAGAGGCCTGGCTCTTTTGACTTTATTAATGAGGGCGACAAGAGGGAGCTGTTGCAGCAGATCGCACCAATTGTCCGGCTGGACGATACAGATGAATATGCTAAACGTTTCGATAACTTCATGTACGGCCTTATGATTTCAGCAATGGCGCAGATGCCATCCTTTCAATATGCGCAAAGACAGCTGAGGGATATTGGCACTTTGCTGGAACGGAAAATCAGCATCCCACAGGTGAAAGCAAAACTAATGATTATCAAGGAAGTAAACACGGATGCATTCTGGGAGGCAAACAATATCTTGCTCTTCGAGAAGGTTCGAAAAGAGTTGCGAGGTTTAATGCAATTCCTTGTTGAAATCGGCCCCGTGAAGAACCCGATTATTACGCGCCTAACAGATCCTATTATCGGTGAACAGGAAGGCGTTCAGCTTGAGCCTCCCTACGACTTCGAGGACTACCGTGCCAAAGTTGACCGATATGTTAATGAGAACGGGAATGCACTGGCTATCTATAAGTTGACACACAATATTCCTCTGTCAGTTGGTGATTATCGGGAGCTGGAGCGGGTGCTTACCAGCGAACTGGGGAGTAAAGAAGATTATGCACGAGAGTTCGGAAATACCCCTTTCGGACTGCTCGTGCGGAAGATCGCAAAACTGGACCACGATGCGGCAATGGCCGCATTTTCCCAATTTATCAATGATCAGTCGCTGAGCCAGAAGCAAATTACCTTTGTGCATAAGATTATCAACCACATTGAGCAGAACGGCTATATGGAAAGCGTCACTATACTCACCAAGCCGCCATTTGACAAACCACTTAGCTTTACAAAGTTGTTTGATCGAAAGATGCAATCGGAAATCATGGCGACTATCAACAAGGTTAAAGATAACGCTATCGTAGTTGTTGCTTAGCCGATATAAAAACCATCAAGCAAAGGGAGTGGGACACCGTTGGTGCGTCACTCCCTTGCCGCACATATCGCTCGCTTACAATCCATTCAAGCTAATTCAATGTTGACATAGCAGGCTTCCATTTTGGAACATGAACATCAACCAGCACGGTAAGTACTAAAACCACCAGATCAAGTCAAGGATATGTAGTTTACAACGATTCTTCATAACGGGCACATGATATGCCAATAAGGAGGCTTACATTACGGTGTAAGTTTATTGTTACCTTGCGTTTATCATCATAATATGCTATTATAGCAAACAACACTGCTATGTACTGGATTAGGTGTTGGCCTCTGTAGTATGCCGTCCACCGCTGCATCTTCATACGGACGGCAGAGAAAATCAGAAACGCGCTAAAGAGGGAATGACTATGCCGAAAATTATCAGGAACGCGATCAGATGCAAGAAATGTGGAGACGTTATTGAAAGCAAGACTGTCCATGATTTCAAGTTTTGCAGCTGCGGTTCGTGTGCCGTGGACGGCGGCCACGATTACCTTCGTAGATGCGGAAACCTTGGAGATTGGGAAGAACTGTCCGAAGTGGAAAAGGTGGAAGACAACGGCGCATTGACTTGATTCTATCTTGCGGAAAGTGGTTGCGCCATAATGTTGCTTATCATCATTCGCAAGTCACCACGAGTACCCCGCATCCTCAATAGGGGCTGAAACTATGCGTTTCAGCCCCTATTTTTCCAAATCTTTCAGTAGCTATTCCTGCTGACTTGTGGTATATGTTTGTGCTGGAAGGAGGCGAGCACATGAACAAACTGCTGAAGGATCTGTACGACTGCTTCTACACCCCACCGGAGCTGGCGGCGACGAAGCGGGAGATCGAGGAATGCCACCGCGCGCTCATTGAGGCGCTGGACAAGCCGGAGCGCCGATTGGTGCTGAAGATCATTGATGCCAAGGACCATATTTCGGAGGACACTTCGCTCGACAGCTTCATCTCCGGATTTCGGCTGGCGTGGCGGATGTCCGCAGAATTGAATCACTATGACGATGAGCGTCCGGCGCGCTGCCAAGCGGCAGAGAAACCGGGCGCTCGTTTTACGCTCAAAAAGGAGGATGATGAACAATGAAGAAGCGCATCGTGGCAGCTGTGATCACCGCTTGCTTGGCCCTGTGTGCCGCTGTGTGGCCGCAGCCAGACACAAGGGAGGAACGACCCGCCCCAATACCAACGCACGCCGCAGCTGCCCCGAAAACAGATGCTGTGACAACGGCAGAAAGGAAAAATACGGAAACGCCGCAGGCAGAGCCGGACGAGGAGCTTGGCGCCGTTCCTGTACCCGCACCGGCAGAGCCGATGCCTGCGGTCGAAACGCCGCAGCCAACACCGCAGCCGACCATAGAACTGCAGCCCGGCGACGAGGTCTATATTCCGGGCTTTGGTTGGGTACCATACGAGGGGCCGAATCACCGCGAGTATGCCGCGGATATGTACGAAAATGGCAATAAAATCGGGAGCATGGGCTGAAACAGGAGCTGCTGGGAGCGGTTAAGCTGCTTGATTACGAAAGCTGCTGCACCGAAAAGTGGTTGGTATCAAAATGTGATACCAACCACTTTTTTTGTCGGTGTGGAATTGAAAAGCGCCATCCGGCGCACGATGAAAGAACTCATGTGCGCACCTGCTTGCGGGGCGATAGTGTGGGGATTTGTAATAGAAACCGCGGAAATCGGCAGTATCGCTTCTCAATTTGCAGTTGCCTATTGCATTTGATTTCGATTTATGTTACCATGTTAATGCTGAATTGTTGGACTATCTTAAGCTTCAACCATTCGTATCATGAGAGTACGAATCATATTGAACCTATGTAGTGATATAGACAATTTAGCGGACAAATGAGTAAATCCTCGAAACTATTGATTCCAATCAAATTCTCATTATGGAATTGAGAAAGCAGTTTGCTGGTTGACTGTCGTTGTCCCCCTGTTGTTTCGATGCTTTGCACCACAAAATCGAACCGGAGAAAGTGTTCTTTCGTCGGGTTTGTTTTGTTGCGTGCAAAGCGGTCTTCCGGATGATCGCAGTCCGCGCACGAAGCAAAGTGCGTGGGCTTTTTTCGGTTCAGAAAGGAGGCTGATTATGGGAAAGGTATCAGGAAAAACACATACCAAAGCACAACTGGATCACTGGGCAAATCTGCATAATCCCAATAACAAGGCATATCAAGCTGACGCTGACAATCGGGCCAATCAGATGAATCCGAACCACAGATCGCACCAGAGAACTCACAATGCAAACCGCAGAAACAAAGCGCATTGGATGCCCGAGTGGGCGCCTGACTATCCGGAATACGATGATTAAAATTGGAGGTGCACGGTATGTCAAAGTACATTTTCGACTACGATGACGGCGACTTCGCCATGAGCATTTCTGACAGCATGGCGATGGACTCCGATGGGAATCTCATGATGCGCATGGGAGATCACATGGCGATGGACATGGACACCGGGGATATTCACATGATCTCCTCGTGGGCTGATGATGACGAGGAGTAGAGCATAGGCGGCGGCTCAACGGATGCACCGCCATAGACAAAGAAAACATTTTTCAGGATCCAGACAGAAAAACAGCGGGACAGGCCATAAAGGCTTGTCCCGCTGTCCGTATTTATGACAGATATTCTTCCGTGATCCGATACCGGCTGATGCCGAAGGCACTGCTTCGCTCCATGATTTCCGGCGGGATCTTGGGCAGAAACTTCTTGCTGAAGCTGGTGTCCCCGAAGTAGGCGTCAAAGCTTGCCACTGGCAGGACCACCCATTCGCAATCATCCTGTCGGTTGGCGAGGTAATAGCGGATCAGCGTACAGACAACCTCGGATGGAATTTCCTTCGGAAATGCCGATTTCACTTTCTCTGTCAGTTCAGGAGGCAGTTCCGGCCCCTCTTTGCGCAGCGGGCCAAGCTCCAGCGCATCGGCAAGGACATCATCAAAGCGCAGCGTCCACGCGCCCTTGGTTTGGGGCGCAAAAATTGGAATCTGATACTGCATCACCTTGCTTCGCCATGCGGCGGCAAACTTGGACTGAATGACCTCCGCATACTTGAGCGAGGTGCTGCGCACCTTTTCCGGATGTGTCAGCATGAAGTCCGCAGCACGGAGGACATGGCGGAGGAACCAACCGGTTCCGTCCGCATCCACCAGCTCCGGGAACTCCGTGTGTAGCTCTGAAAAGTCCGTTTGGAATTGCCATTCCTTGCCCGGCACACGCTTCCCGTCCTCCGGTACACTGCACCAGGCGCGGAGCGCACGGCGGGCGTAGTCAATTCGATCATGCGGATCACCCGAAATGACCGCGCCGTCCTTGCTGTGGAACAGATACCCGCGGGCCAAGATGGTCAAAATCCGCGCCATCCCCTCAAACTCCAGGATCGTGGTAAAGGTGAAGCGGCCCAGCCATGTCGTGTCGCTCTTCTTGCTGGCGGTATAGGAAACCGTTCCGGTATACGCGCAGAATTCCTCCCATTCGTTAATCATCCCGCACCTCCAGAACATTTTTCTCGATGTACTCCGGCAGCAGCTCCCACAGCAGGTCGCGTCTGCCGAGGGCCACCACATAGCGCACGGCCAGAGCCGGTCTTACAATCGCGGTCAGCAGCTCCCGGCACTTGGCCGTCACCGCATCACGGTAGCTCCGGGAGGCGGATTTGTCCGCGAAGGCGCTCATCATGGCGGTGAAGGCTTTCGAGTCGCTTTCACGGAACAGCTGCTTTTTCTCCCTGTCGGTGTTCTCGTCCTCCATATCACAGACAATGTCTCCGAGGATGCGGTAGCCGCCGAAGCGGAAATCGGTCAGCAGATCGTATATATCTTCAAATTCCGGCAGCCATTCCCGCAGGAAGCGCTCCCGAGCATCCTCGTCCATAAGGTGCCATGCCTGCTCCCGCATGGCTTGCCGCAGGGCAGACACCTTTTCCGGCGGCAGGCTGCCGAACAGGGCGTACAGCTCGTCAGGATCGTATGCGTCCTCCTGCCCTCTGGCATACAGGATGCGCTCCACATCGCTCTTCCGCTTTTTCTCCTTCAACGGAACGCGGCAGGCCCGGATGCGGGAGAGGCAGGCATCGTAATCCTGAAGCAGCGCATCTACCGCCGCCAGCTTATCGGAATCCAGCTGTTCCCTCCAGTCCGGCTGCTGGGCAGCAAAGGAAAACAATTCTTCGTCCTTGGCGGGCTTTGCCTTGATGCGCGGCGTGTTCTTTTTCAGCTGCTGTGCCAGATACGGCAGGCGCTCCACGTTGGAGTCTACCGCGTCCCAATCCACCTTTTTGAAAAACGCCTTTACCTTGGCCGCATGGGTAGGCTCGTACCAGGCGCGCCGGGTCTCCGCCTCCTCTACCAGCGTCTTATATTTGAGGAAGGCACTGCGCTTGACGGCCTTATGGGTCAGGTACTCATCCAGATCCGGACGGATGCCGCTCTTGGCCGAGTCGATCTCCAGCCCGGTGAGGATGGCCAATGTTTCCGTCTCCTCCCGGCAGCGCTCCCGCTCCTCGGCATCGGAGTTTTCGTTGTAGGCGATAATGCTGCGATCCAGCGCAGCATTGCAGATCTGGCCGACGCGGGAGGAGAAGGTGCTGCGAACGGTCTCAAAGCGTGCCTCCCAGTCGTCGGCACTGCGGATCTGGGGCTGGGCCGTAGGGATCATCAGCAGAGGAATGTTCTCTGTGTTGGTGAGGGATTTGTGTTTCTCGTAGCGGTAGAGGTTGTAGTTGCGGCGGACGCAGGCATTCAGGATTGGATCAGATATGGTCTTGATCATATCGCCGTCGTAGTCAGCGCCGCCCAGCCGCTCCGCAGCCAGCATATTGGAATCCACCATCACCACATCCGTCAGGTGCCCGAAATAGTAATGCCGCATCTGCTTTCTCTCTTCCTTCGCGTCGTAGAAGGAAAGCTGTAGCTCCTCGTTGCGGGCAATGTGCGGATTGCGTAGCAGCGTGCAGGCGTCGTCATGGGCATAGGCCGCCTGGGGTGCATAGAAGGAACTCTCCGGGAAGTGGTCGGTCATGACGGTGCTGTAAAACATCCGTTGCCTGCGTTTGCGCGGCGGAACAGTCGGGAGCAGAAATGCCAGAAAGTCCAGAAGATCACCGGAAAGATAACGGTTGTCTCCCGCCACGATCAGGCGGCCGACGGCGTACTGCTCCACGATCTTGTCCGCTTCGTCCTCCAGCCGCCTGGCATAGACCGGTTCGTTGATGAAACGCGGATTCTTTTTCAGCACGGCGGCAAGGATCTGGTCTTTGCCCTGATGCCGTTCCCACCAGCTGATCCGATCCGCTTTCTCCAGAAAGTAGTTCTGCCGAAATTGCGGGTTTGCGCAGAGGTTATAGTACCGTAGCTCCGTCTGCTTGGTGAGCCAATTTCGCTCGTCCGTCTCCGGGCTGTGATCCCAGCCGTCCGGCAGATCGGCAGGGCGGAACTCGTCACCCTGAATGGAAACGGTGGTCAGAAACTGATAGTTCAGCTCGGTGGTCTGTTCCGGTTTCTCCTTGCTCACATTGGTGATGTACAACGCATGGCGGTACTTGCGAAACACCGTCCGGTAGTCCTCCCAGTTCATGCCACTGGCAGTGAGCCAGCCGTATCCCTTGAACATGCTCTTGGTGAGGATGACGTCCACATCCCGGACGGAATGCTCCATGCCCCACAGATCGGTGATGGTGTCCGTCCCGCAGAGGGTCAGGAAGTCTTTGAAGTCCACCTCGTGCAGCATACCCTTGACATAGGGCATACGGATCTGGAATGAGGTGTGGACTTTCTTCCCGCACAGCTTCTCGTCCACGACGCGGGCATATTCTTTTGAGATCAGCCCCTCGCCGTCGAAGCAGGTGATTTCGATGTCTTCTTTTTTCTCCACCCGGTGATATTTGCGGGTACTGCTCTGCGTTCCGTCGTCCTCTACGGTGATGACGCTGACATTCCGCTCTGTGCGCGTAGGATTGTCGATGACCACCACCCGGTGGGGCCGGTCAATGCCGATGCCGTCAATGCGGATACCGCTGGACAGCATCAGGCCGTTGTAGGCATAGAGCTTGCTGAGCTGGCAGTCACCGATGGTCATATCCATCATGATGCGGCGGCGCACGGCGTCATAAAAATCTTCCCGAATGAAGGACAGCCGCGCCTGCCGGCTCATGCTGCCCGAACGCTCAAAGGCAAGATAGCGATGCGGGCCGGAGCCAAAATCAAGGCTCACGCCCTCGGAACGGAACAGGGCCTTCGCTTTTTCCTGCCGGATCCGGTATTTCTTTCTGGCACCGCTCCGGTCGAATATGCCGGAGAAGTCCATATAGAAAATGATGTCCGAGAGGTCAGTCACCAGCTGCCCACCGGGTCTTCCGGTGAAGGCATCGCCGCGCAGCACGCACATAGTCTGATAGAACAATGCGTTATCGTCCTGCTCATGGGGCGCGGAAAGTGATTTGCATTTTTCTGTCTCGGCGGCGCTGAGCTGGAAGGCGTATGCACCCTCCTGCTGCCTTCCGTAGCTGATCACGGCTCTGGCGGACAGTTCGTAGATCCTGTATTTCACCAACGGCATTGGCTCACCTCCTGATGCTTCTATTCTATCATGAGATTCCAAATTTGCAATATGGATACTGCTCCCACTTTTTCAGTGGGAGCTTTTTGCTTGCAGCTCTCAACAAAAAATTATAAAGGAGGAATCCAATGCAAGAATCCACATTCACCAACTACGACCAGCTGCCGCTGTTCCTCAACGCGAACACGGTAGCGCAGGTGCTGGGCGTGTCCATCTCCAGCGCCTATGAGCTCATGCACGAGACGGGCTTCCCCGCGCTGCGGATAGGCAGCCGCATCGTGGTACCCAAAGAAGAGTTCCGCCGGTGGGTAGATGCGCAGACAGGAGGTGATGCCTGATGTTCCGGCGTTGGCCTAAGCGAGATCCGAACAAGTATTACTACCTCGTGCCAAACGAGGTGTTCAACCTCGGTCTCAGCTCGCATGAGATTGCCGTCTACAATTACCTTCTGCGCTGCGAGGATCGCAGAACCTACCAGTGCCATCCCAGCTACCGCACCATCGGAAAGGCGGTGCAGCTGAGCGAAAACACCGTGCGGAAGTATGTGGCCGGTCTGGAGGAGAAGGGGCTTATTCACACCGAGCCCAGTACCATCACCACAAAGGACGGCCGCGTGCGCAACGGAAGTCTCATCTACACCATCCGCCCCATTCAGGAAGCACTGGAGCTGAACTATCAGCGGCAGTTCCTGCGGGCGGAGCGTGACATAGAGCGGACAAAGGCAGAGAAACGGCTGGCCGAGTTGAATCGGCAGAACAAAAAGGAGGAAAGCGCATGATGCAGCAGCTTGCAAACTTTATTGTAGACCATGACCCGATGATGGTTCTCCAGCGCACGCACGACACAGTACGCTACATCCGGTGGGCGTGGAACAAGAATCATGCCGACCTCATTGATGAAGACGGACTTCGCCTGTTTCTCTGCGATGAACATCGCGGCGATCTGACCGAGGAGCAGAAGGTTTTCGCCCGCCGATGCCGCGACGAGATGCGGAGCGTCTATGAGGAAATGTGCGTGCGCTTACTGCAACATGAGATCATGCTGGAGCGTGGCATGGTGCCGGATGTCAGTACCTACCGCAGCGTGTTCTGCACGGAAGGAGGTGATGCGCCATGGATGCTTGACCAAGCGGGATGACTGCCTTTTCCGCAAAGCGCCGCAGAGCGGCTGAAGTGCGCGTCAGCGCCGAAAATTCTCGCTTCGAGAATGACAAGTTTCGCCTTCGTGGTACGGAACGGGGCGATTGCCCCGTTCCGACCCCTTCGGCAGGCGGGCTAAGCCCACACCCCTATCAACACAAAGAAAAATGAATTTAAAGGAGATAAAGATTATGACGAAGAACACCTATAATCCCTATGAAATTATGATGGACAAGTACGATAAGGAAGAGATGCTCAGCGATGTACGGGAAGCCATGCTCTATCAACTCGGCACGGATGTCTCCTGTGAAGAGTTGGATCACTTTTTCACCGGCAAGGGCAAAGCCGCACTGTCTGGCTGTGCGGAGTGGCAGCAGTGCTTTGCAGTCGAAAAGATGCTGGAGTTCTATTATATGCATGCGCGGGACGAGACGCTGGCTAAGCAGATCGAGACGATGACTATGCTGGCAAGCAGAGGTAACGAGCACCATGGCTAAGAATCAATTTATCCGCGCCCGCGTTGCCGGGTGGGAAAAGGACTGCATCCGCCGCAAGGCGGATGCAGCTCATATGACAGAAAGCGAGTTTGTGCGCCGGGCGGCTATGGATCGTGAGGTCACGGTTATTGAAGGTATGGATGAGCTCCTGCGGGAGCTGCGCTATCAGGGAAATAACCTGAACCAGCTCACGGTCATGGCTCGGCAGGGGCGTATCACGCAGGTGAACTATGAACCCTTTACGGAGGTGTACCGGAACGCATGGCAAACATTAAATTCATTGCTGTCTCACGCAGTCTGAGCGGTATCCTGGACTATGTTACAAACCGTGAGAAAACGGTGGAGCGTCTCATATCCGGTGTCAACTGCATGGCTCAAACAGCTCAGGATGAATTCGAAGCGGTAAAGAAACAGTTCCGCAAAACAGATGGCCGTAGCTATTATCACATCGTCCAAGCCTTCGCCCCGGACGATCCGCTGGATTTTGATACAGCGCATGAGATCGGGTTGAAGTTTGCGGAATACTTCAAGGGCTACCAGTGCGTGGTGGTCACGCATATGAATACGGCGCACATCCACAATCACATCATCATGAACTCGGTAAACTTTAAAAACGGCCAGAAGTTCCATCAGAGCGCCCGGGAGATGCAGCAGGCCAAGGAATACAGCAACCAGCTCTGCCGGGAGTATGGCTTGTCCTTCACCGAGAGCAAGGCGGATCCGTTCCGTATTCCTGCTTGGAAGAAACGGCTGTGCCGTACCATTAAGGAAGCTATGGAGAACTGTGCTACCCGTGAGGAGTTCATCGCATTCATGGCGGAGTACGGCTACAAGGTGCGATGGGAGGCGAATCAAAAATACATCACCTACACCACACCGGAGAATGTCCGATGCAGAGACAATAAGCTCTTCGACCAGACGCTTCTGCGCAGCAGCATGGAAGCCTACTTCGATATGGGCGGCTGTGAGTATCTGGAAAGCCGCATCGATGCCACCGAGTACGGTGAACTCCTGCCTACGGTGGACGATGCCGTCTGCGGTTTGATCTCCATTCTGGATGCGATGAACACCGGCGACAATGACCGCTTCCATCTGGAAACGCTGCATCACAGCAAGCAGGAGATCCGGCGCATTCTGGAACGCGGCGGCAAGATCGACCGCACGGTGGAATACGCCGTAGATGACGAAGATGAAGAGTACGAGCAGTACCACGGGTTTTCTATGCGGATGTAATGGCAAACCATTTCAAAGTTCTGATAGCTATTTCCGCAAAAATGTGGTAATTGTTTGTGTTGCAAAAAAATCTCAATCAAAGGAAGTGAAATACATGGCAAAACGAAGACCAGCCGGTGACGGCATGGTGCGCAAGCGGGAAGACGGACGCTGGGAGGGTCGCATCGTCATTGGACACCGGGAAAACGGCGAGCCACTGTTCCGTCATGTGTATGCCAAGACGCAAAAGGCCCTGCTGGACAAGCTGCACCAGAACATCGAGTGCTACCGCGATGTGGAGTTGACCGAGGACAGCCGGATGACGCTGGGCCAGTGGCTGGACCGCTGGCTCACGGAGTACAAGGCGGGCACGGTGCGGCCCGGTACCCTCGAGGGCTACCGCCGCTACATCGAATACTACATCAAGCCGCAACTGGGCGACAAGCAGATCTCCCTCCTCTCCCAGCAGGACATCCAGCGGATGTACCGCCGCCTAAAAACGGAGGGGCGCATCCACGAGCATCCCGAGATGGGGCATCAGTTCTCCGACTCCATGGTGCGCCACATTCACTCCACCCTCCACGCCGCACTGAAAGACGCAGTGCGGGCGCATGTCATTCCCAGGAACCCCACCGAGGGGACAACAGCGCCCAAACCTAACTACAAGCCCAAGCGCATCCTCACCCGTGCGGAGTTGGATGCCTTCCTTACAGTGGTGGAGCAGGATGAGGTGTGGCGGGACTTCTTCCAAACGGAGCTGATGACCGGCCTGCGCCGCGGCGAGATCTGCGGTCTGCAGTGGAGCGACTTCGATAGGAATACCGGTACGCTGAAGGTGTGCCGCACCCTCCACAGCCAGCGAAAGGGCGAGTACACCGTCGGTGAGACGAAGACCAATCAGAGCATGCGCACCATCATCCTGCCGCACAGCGTGACCGAAATCCTGCGGCGGCGCAAGGCGGATACCATCAGTCAATGGATATTCCCCGACCCAGTGAAGCCGGAGGATCCTGTCAACCCCGGCTCGGCCTACCTCCACATGAAGACGCTGCTCCGGCGGGCGGGGCTGCCCAGTATCCGCTTCCACGATCTGCGCCACACCTTCGCCACCCACGCCATCGCCAGCGGCGTGGATGCCA
>ERZ791837.822-NODE-822-length-22854-cov-8.326111_pt1 | contig 22854 bp, 18 predicted proteins | sample MGYA00510292_ERZ791837 | MGnify/ENA primary metagenome ERZ791837 (study PRJEB30046, sample SAMN00715259) | human gut metagenome | study: EMG produced TPA metagenomics assembly of the A metagenome-wide association study of gut microbiota in type 2...
GACATGTAGCGTCAGCCCTCGCCGTAGGCGATTTATTATGGGCTGATGTTCAATGATAGGAGAAATGATCATGACTATGGATATGATAAATAAATATGGCAGAAAATTTCTTGACTGGTTTATGTCAAAGCTTGGCAGTATAGCCATTGCACTCATATTTTTGGCGGTGTGCTTTAAGGTCATTAAGATAATAGTAAAGCTACTGAGAAAGGCATTTGACAAGTCGAAGCTTGACAAGAGCGTGGCGGGATTTTTCATCTCTGCCATAAGGGTGCTGCTCCAGTTTCTTGTGATTCTTACTGCGGCGTCAATGGTGGGATTTCAGATTACATCATTTATCACGCTGCTTGGCACGGCGGGAGTTACCATAGGTCTTGCCCTCCAGGGAAGTCTTTCAAATCTTGCAGGCGGTGTGCTGATCCTTATACTTAAGCCCTTTAAGGTTGGGGATTATATAGTTGAGAATTCCACCCACTGTGAGGGTGTTGTAGTATCCATAGATATATTCTATACAAGACTCCGTACCTACGACAATCGTACCATAGTGATACCTAACGGAACTATTTCCAACACTTCACTGGTGAATATCTCCGGCAGGGGAACCAACAGGGTTGATGTGAAGTTCTCCGTTGCATATGAGTCTGACCTGAGCAAGGTAAAACAGGTGGTGCTTGATGTGGTGGATACCATTGACGGGCATATGACCGATAAGCCTGTGGAGTTCTTTATTGAGGAATTTGGCGAGAGCGGTATCGAGATGTATGTGAGATTTTTCACACCATTTGAGAAGAGCTATGACGCAAAAAGGGAGGCTCTGTGGAAGATAAAGGAAGCCTTCGATGCGAATGGCATTGAGATCCCGTACAACAAGCTGGATGTGAACATAAAGAGTGACGGGCAGGAAAAAGCATAGCTTGGGATATTTGATCGGGGCATATGCAAATGAGAAAATATATGTAAGAGACACAAAGTTTATAAAGATATAATAAATCGTCGTGATGGGTATTCTTGCAAAAATGTGATTATGCGAGTATAATTACGGGGATGTGGAAGCATATAAAGACATTTGCAGAGGCGTTATCTGTTATGTGGCAGGTGTGTTTTTTTCTGCAGATGTCATAATATATAATTTTTAGGATTAGGAGTGAAGAAAAAATGACAAAGATTGACATTATTTCAGGTTTCCTTGGTGCTGGTAAGACAACCCTTATCAAGAAGCTTATTGATGAGGCTTTTAAGGGTGAGAAGCTGGTGCTCATTGAGAATGAGTTCGGTGAGATCGGTATAGATGGCGGCTTCCTTAAGGATGCCGGTGTTCAGATTACAGAGATGAATTCAGGATGCATCTGCTGTTCACTGGTAGGTGATTTCGGTACAGCCTTAAAACAGGTTATAACAGATTATGCTCCTGACAGGATAATCATTGAGCCTTCAGGTGTGGGTAAGCTTTCAGATGTTATCAAGGCGGTTAAGGATGTTTCGGCAGATCTTAATGTGGATCTTGACAGCTACACAACAGTTGCAGACGTATCCAAGTGCAAGATATACATGAAGAACTTCGGCGAGTTCTTTAATAACCAGATTGAAAGCGCAAATACTATAATCTTAAGCAGAACCCAGAATGTATCACAGGATAAGATTGAAAAGGCTGTTTCTATGATAAGAGAACACAATCAGGATGCTACAATAGTAACAACTCCTTGGAATGATATAAGCGGGGCAATGATCAGAGAGGCAATGCAGAACCATAAGACTCTTGAAGAATCCATGATGGAGGAAGAGCATGACCATGATCATCATCATGACCACGACGAGTGTGGCTGCCATGAACACGATCATCACGACCACGATCATCATCATGATCATGACGACGAGTGCGGCTGCCATGACCATGATCATCACGACCATGATCACCATCATGACCACGATCATGGTGACGGATGTACTTGCGGCTGTCACGATCATGACCATCATCATCACCATGCTGATGAAGTGTTCACAAGCTGGGGCAAGGAGACACCTCATAAGTATAATGAGACCAAGCTTAATGAGATCCTTGATACCCTTGCAGATACAGAGAAGTATGGTATCATCCTTCGTGCTAAGGGAATACTTCCAAGTGACGCAGGTGACTGGCTGTACTTCGACCTTGTACCGGGCGAGTATGAGATCAGAAAGGGCAACCCTGATATAACAGGTAAGCTTTGTGTAATAGGAAGCAAGCTTGACGAAGCAGCTCTTGCAGAGTTGTTTGAACTTGTATAAGCCAGGGCTTTATATACAGAACAACGATAATTTTCATCAGCCCTTAAAAGGGGCTGATGTTTGGTATAATAGGAAGGAAATAATATGATGGGACGTCAGGTAAAGGAAATTCCGGTTTATGTATTTATGGGATTTCTTGAAAGCGGTAAGACCACATTTGTAAAGGAAACACTTCTTGACAGATCATTTACCGGCGGAGAGAAGACTCTTCTTCTTGTATGCGAGGACGGTGAAGAGGAGTATGATGAGAAGGAGTTAAAGAAGAACAATATATATGTTGAATATATAGAAGAGGATCAGCTTACAACAGAGCACTTGCTTGATCTTCAGGACAAATATAAGCCTGAATCGGTAATGATCGAGTACAATGGTATGTGGAAGCTTGACAAGATATTTGAGATCAGGGTTCCAAAGGGTTGGACAGTTGTTCAGGTTCTGTCATTTATAAATGCAGAGACCTATGATCTGTACTCAAACAATATGAAGGCAACAATGGTTGAACAGTTCAGCAGTGCTGACATGGTAGTGTTCAACAGATGCAAGCCTGAGGACAAGCGTGCAGAGTGGAGACGTTCGATTAAGGCAGTAAACAGAAGAGCCCAGATCATATTCGAGATGGCAGACGGAAGCATTGCCCAGGACGAGAGCACAGAAGAGGATCTTCCTTTTGATGTTAAGGCGGATGTTATAGACGTGCAGGATGAAGATTACGGAATCTGGTATGTTGACGCTTCAGACGCTCCTGACAGATATAAGGGAAAGAAGATACATTTTAAGGCAATGGTGTTCCATCCTAAGAACTATCCGGATAATATATTTGTTCCGGGAAGATTTGCCATGACCTGCTGCGCAGAGGACATCCAGTTCGTAGGTTACAAATGTTACTACAACGGAGCTAAAAATCTTGTGGACAGACAGTGGGTGGATGTAACCGCTACTATTGATTATGAGTTCTATCCTGATTTCGGAGGAGATGGTCCGGTACTTAAGGCTGAGAAGGTTGTGCTTACCGGTGCTCCGGAAGAAGAAGTGGTATACTTCAGTTAATATATGACCGGAGAAATATGACAGGAAAAGCCCTGAGACAGATCAGTTGTATTTTAAATACAGCCAATCTGCCTCAGGTTTTTTTATGTCAACGTGTCAGGTGTAACATGCTTGTATTTGATGACTGCTAAATGGAATCTTATAATTTATAAAAACTTAATTTGACCGTAACCAATATCTGCGATAACCTAAGGACATAGATTTTCCTGGAGAAGCCTGCTATTTGCAGGAAGGAGAATAATGTTCAGCAGAGTAATAAGCGGTACTGTACAGGGCATTGACGCAGTAATGATACAGGTAGAGGCAGACATGTCGGATGGACTGCCCGCATTTGTCATGGTGGGGTATCTTTCATCCTGTGTCAGGGAGGCAGCAGAGAGAGTCCGCACCGCACTTCGTAATTCCGGTGTGTCCGTTCCGCCCAGACGGATAACCGTAAATCTTTCACCGGCTGATATCAGAAAGGATGGTACAGCCTTCGATCTTCCCATTGCAGTATGTATACTGATATCCATGGGGATTATTTCAGAAGAAGCAATAAAGAATACTATGATAATAGGAGAGCTGGGACTAAACGGCGACATAAATGGCGTGCCGGGAGTTCTGTCCATGGTCCATTATGCCTCAGAACACGGGATTAACAGGTTTATTGTTCCCAGGGCCAATATGGAGGAGGCAGGTCTTATTAAAGGCATTGAAGTGATTGCAGTCTCGGGACTTCAGGAGCTTATAGACTATGAATGTAATGGCAGGAAGGTCATACATGATATGAATAAAAGCACGGGATATTACCCGGATGATTGCTATGACCTTGGTGACTTCGCCGATATTAAAGGACAGGTAATGTTAAAGCGAGGTGTGGAGATTGCTGTGGCAGGTTTACATAACATAATGATGACCGGGGCGGCAGGCTCAGGAAAGACAATGATCGCAAGACGGATACCTACCATAATGCCTAAGCTTACATTTGATGAAAGCATTGAAGTTACTAAGATATACAGTGTGGCAGGTATGCTTAAGAACGGACGTGGACTCATCACCAAAAGGCCGTTCAGGGCTCCCCACCACACCATATCCACAACCGCACTGGTGGGAGGCGGCGTAATTCCGGGACCGGGAGAGATAAGTCTGGCAGATCATGGTGTGCTTTTTCTTGATGAATTTCCGGAGTTTGGAAGAAATGTTCTTGAGACCCTAAGGCAGCCTCTTGAGGACAGGGAGGTGAATATATCAAGACTCAGCGGCAGATACAGATTTCCTGCAGATTTCATGCTGGTCACAGCCAGAAACAACTGTCCCTGCGGCGGCTGGCCCAATGCAAATAAATGTACATGCACCTACAAGCAGATAAGAAATTACAATGCAAGGATAAGCGGTCCCCTCCTTGACCGTATAGATATAAATGTGGATGTTGTGAGGGTTGACGTGGAGGAGTTATTTGACCACCGGGATAATGAACCTTCCGAAACCATAAGAAAGAGAGTGATAGCTGCCCAGGAGATACAGCAGGAACGGTACAGACATGAGAAGATAAAATTCAATTCGGGACTTGATGGAGGTCTCATAAATAAATACATAAAGATAAATGGTGACGTCCGGGATATCCTAAGGGAAATGTACGAGAAAAGTCAGTTGTCCGCCAGAGGAAATAACAGGATATTGAAGATTGCCAGAACTATTGCAGATCTTGCAGGAGATACGGATATAAAGGAAAAGCATGTGAGAGAGGCGATATTTTACAGGATGAAGGAGAATGGTGTATGACAGATGAACTTTATCATCTCTGGACCGGTACATTTCCGGAGATATCAGGCAAGTCCTTTAGCATGATATGTGATTACTTTGGCGGTGCGGAGGCGGTGTTTAATGAGAGTGATGAGAAGCTGCAGGATGTACTTAAGCCGGCACATTTCAGGCAGCTCAATATATATAGAAGAGAAAATTTGATGAGGGGATTTGCAGAGGAATTAAAAAGAAAAGGAATCCTATTCACTTATCCGGGGCATGAGCTATATCCGGAGCGGCTGCTTAATATTCCTGACAGGCCAAGGCTGTTGTTCATAATGGGGCAACATACTGTGCTTGAAGAATTAAATGCCCATCCTTCCCTGGCGGTAGTTGGTTCAAGGATGGCGACAAATTATGGTATATCCATGTGCAGGCGTATTGTAAGTCATGTGGCAAAGGAAGGGGTAGCCATTATAAGTGGTATGGCAGCAGGTATAGATGGTGTTGCTCACAGTACGGTGCTTGATTACCATGATAAAGTGATAAATGCTCTAAGTGAAGTGTCGGATAGTGTAGCTTTAACTGTAGGAGTTCTTGGCTGTGGGATAGATAAGATATATCCTGCAGAAAACAGGAAGCTTTTTAATAGAATGTATGAACAGGGAGTTGTCATATCGGAATACCCGCCGGGTACGGAGCCTGTGAGACATCATTTTCCTCTAAGGAACAGGATAATAAGCGGGCTGTCGGATGGAGTGCTGGTGGTGGAAGCAAAGGCGAAAAGCGGTTCACTTATTACTGCTGATCAGGCACTGGAGCAGGGAAAGGATGTGTATGCCGTTCCCGGAAGAGCCACAGACACCGGGAGTCTCGGGTGTATCAATCTTATAAAGCAGGGGGCGGCATGTGTCACTGGGGCGGAAGATATCATAGAGAATATGGCAGGGGAGAATAAATTGTTTATAGGCTTCTTTGACAAAGAAAAAACTGAGATAAAAAAAGAAATTGCTATAACGGCAAAAAACAATAAGGTGCAGAATTTAAATGGAATTATCAAAAAATTGGGTGTGACAGGGAAAAAAACAGACAATGAGATAAAGGCTTTCAGAGAAGATCTCACGGAGGATGAAAAGCAGCTGTTGTCATTCATAAAGCAAGAACCTGTTCACATGGAGGAATTGTGTGCAAAAACAGGATTTGCCGCGGGAAAGCTGCTTGATATTGTATACGGACTTGAGGGGCGGGGAATTATTATGAATGTATCAGGTGGGTATTATACATTGGTATAAAAAATGTAGAATATTGGCGGTATTACTGTGAAAAACAGATAAAAGTTAAAAAAAAGTTGTAATTTGCAGGGTTTTTGTCTATTATGTAATAGGTAAAAAATGAGAGACTTTTCAATGAAAGGGAACGATATGAAGAAAGTAGTTAAATTTGGCGGTAGTTCACTTGCCAGTGCTGAACAGTTTAAAAAGGTTGGTAATATAATCCGTGCCGACGAGAGCCGTGTCTATGTGGTTCCATCTGCTCCGGGTAAGAGAAATTCAGCAGATACAAAGGTTACTGATATGCTGCTCCACGCTTATGAGACAGCAAGCAAGGGTGAGGATATCACCGGTGAGATGGCTGCCATTAAGGCAAGATATGACGAGATAATCACAGGACTTGGACTTGACTTCAGTCTTGATAGGGACTTCGAGGAGATCACAGAGAAGCTTACTACAGAGCCGCTTATGGATTATGCAGCATCAAGAGGTGAGTTCTTAAACGGTAAGATCATGGCGGCTTATCTTGGCATAACATTCATCGATGCCGCTGAGGTTATTTTCTTCAATGCAGAAGGCAACCTTAATGATTATAAAACATACAAGACGCTTGGACAGAGACTTAAGGAAAATGAGCGTGCGGTAATTCCGGGATTTTATGGAATGGGCAAGGATGGAAATGTAAAGACATTTTCCCGTGGCGGTTCAGACGTTACAGGCTCTATTGTGGCTAAGGCATGTCGTGCTGATGTTTACGAGAACTGGACAGATGTATCAGGCTTCCTTGTGGCAGATCCACGTATAGTACCTAATCCAAAGGCTATCAAGTATATCACATACAGAGAGCTTCGTGAGCTTTCATACATGGGTGCGTCAGTTCTCCACGAGGACGCTATATTCCCTGTACGTCATTGTGGTATTCCTATCAACATCAGAAATACAAATGCTCCTGAGGACAATGGAACCTGGATAGTGGAGAGTACATGTCAGAAGCAGGATTATGTTGTTACGGGTATTGCAGGTAAGAAAGACTTCTGTACTATATTTATCTCAAAGGCAATGATGAATTCAGAGATCGGTTTTGGGAGAAAGGTTCTTCAGGCATTTGAGGAAAATAATATTTCGTTTGAACATATGCCATCAGGAATTGATACAATGACCATTGTTGTACATGCAGATGAATTTATCCATAAGGAGCAGAGCGTTGTGTCAGCTATACATCGTCTTGCAGAGCCTGACTCTGTTGAGATCGAATCAGGTCTTGCTCTTGTGGCGGTTGTTGGACGTGGCATGAAGTCAGCAAGCGGTACAGCAGGAAAGCTGTTCACAGCCCTTGCGAAGGAAGGTATAAATATCAGAATGATAGATCAGGGTTCATCAGAGCTTAATATCATAATCGGTGTTGACAACAAGGATTTCGAGACAGCTATCAAGGCTATATACAATACATTTATTGGTTAATACATTTGAGAAACAGGGGGCATGAAATTCATGCCCCTTTAAAAGTTGACGTTAGATATTATTTGGTTTGATCTTGAATAAAAGAGCTAAATGATATATGAAAAAGGCAGATAAGATAAAGAAGATATATATAATATAGATAAGGCGGTGGTACACAGTTGGCAGAAAACAGAAAGACAGGACTTATGGATATATTTCTTATTTTCCTTAAAATTGGTGCTTTTACCTTTGGCGGCGGTTATGCAATGATCGCCCTTCTGGAAGATGAATTCGTAGACAAACGTAGCTGGCTTAATGAGTCGGAGTTTCTTGATATGACTGCCATTGCAGAGTCTACCCCGGGACCTGTTGCCATTAATGCAGCAACATATCTTGGATATAAGCTTGCAGGGTTTAAGGGGGCTTTGGCTGCCAGTCTTGCAGTATGTATACCATCATTTGCAATAATATATGTGATCTCTTTTTTCTATGAGAGATTCCAGCAGATAACCTGGGTGGCATCGGCATTTAAGGGAATACAGGCGTGTGTGGTTTACCTGATACTGTCGGCAGGCTTAAGAATGTTTATTAAAATGAAGAAAAATGTGTTTAATGTAAGCATATTTGCAGTGGTATCAGTATCCTTTATATTTGTATCACTATTTGGAATATCCTTCTCAAGTATATATTATATATTAATATGTGGAGTCGTTGGGGTCGTATTGGGAACATTGCATAATATGAGAAACCGGGAAGATGGAGGAGCGGCATGATATACTTGAAGCTTTTTCTTTACTTTCTTGAGGTGGGCGCCGTATCCTTCGGTGGCGGTTACGGAATGATATCTCTTATAAGGGATATCGTGTTGTCACAGAACTGGCTTACTGAGGGAGAGCTTATGGATCTGGTTGCCATATCAGAGTCCACACCGGGACCTCTTGCAGTGAATATGGCAACATTCGTAGGAGCAACAAAGGGAGGATTTTTTGGAGCCTTAATGGCAACCCTCGGTGTGGTGCTTCCGGCGTTTGTGGTCATAGTACTTATTTCTTCTGTTATGAAGAAGGCTATGGAGTATGCAGGGGTAAAACATATGCTTGACGGCATAAGACCATGTATAATCGCACTTATTATTTCAACGGCACTTATATTTGGATTGAAGAATTTAATGGGGATATCGTCAGTGGGAGACAGCCTAAGAATAGATAAGATGGGTGTTTGGATATTTGCAGTTTTAGTGGCTGTGGATCAGATTCCGAAGCGGCTTGCAGGCAGAAAGATATCACCGATAATTCTTATTATAGTGTCGGCAATTCTGGGTGTTGTCCTGTTTTAGAGGCGGAGGGTTAATAAATCTACACTTGCACTAAAAAAAAATATAGTGTATAGTTGTCTCGTTTGAAATCTGCGAAAGCAGACAGAGTATTATCGATAAAGGGGATAGTTTAGCATGGCTAAAAATCTTGTAATAGTAGAGTCGCCTACCAAAGCGGAGACAATAGGTAAGATACTTGGATCAAATTATGAAGTTATTGCATCTAACGGACATGTAAGGGATCTTCCAAAGAGTCAGATGGGTATAGATGTGGAAAATGATTTTGAACCGAAATACATTACCATAAGAGGAAAGGGAGATATCCTCACAGCACTCAGAAAGGCTGTGAAGAAGGCGGATAAAGTTTATCTTGCAACTGACCCCGATCGTGAAGGAGAAGCAATATCTTATCATTTATCCGTGGCACTTAAGCTGCAGGATAAGAAATATAAGAGAATAACATTCAATGAGGTAACAAAGACGGCTGTTAAAAATTCTCTTAAAAATGCAAGGGATATAGACATGAATCTTGTTGACGCCCAGCAGGCAAGAAGAGTTCTGGACAGACTTGTTGGATATAAGATAAGCCCTGTGCTCTGGGCGAAGATTAAGAGAGGTCTTTCTGCCGGAAGAGTACAGTCAGTGGCATTAAAGATCATCTGCGACAGGGAGAAGGAGATAAATGACTTCATACCTAAGGAGTATTTCTCGCTTGTGGTCAACGCGGAGACTGAAAAGGGAAAGAAGGAGATACCATTCAGATTTGTATCCGGAAATGGTGAGAAAGAGGACATATCCTCAGCGGAAGCCCTTAATAAGATCGTTGCTGACATCAGTGAAAATGATCTGCTGGTTAAGTCCATAAAGCAGGGAGAGAAAACAAGAAAGTCACCGTTGCCATTTACCACAAGTACATTGCAGCAGGAGGCTTCCAGCAAGCTTAATTTTGCAACCACAAAGACCATGAGGATTGCCCAGCAGCTATATGAAGGAATAAATATAAAGGGTAAGGGCACCATTGGTCTGATCACATACCTCCGTACAGATTCCACAAGAATTTCTGAGGAGGCAGACGCATCAGCAAGAAAGTACATTGGTGACAATTACGGCGAGAAATATATTGAGACACAGGATGGAAACGGCAGGCAGGATAAGGGCGGCAAAAAGATACAGGATGCTCATGAGGCGATAAGACCTACAGACATCACACTGTCACCTGTGAAGATAAAGGATGAGCTTTCAAGAGATCAGTACAGACTCTATCAGCTTATATATAACAGATTTCTTGCCAGTAGAATGGCAAATGCAGTTTATGAGACCAGAACGGTTAAGGCTGTTGCCGGAGAACAAAATCTCCAGGCTTCAAGCTCCAAGCTGGCATTTGACGGATTTATGGCAGTATATAATCCGGATCAGGAAAAGTCAGAGAATATCAGAGGTCTTAATGAGCTGAAGGAGGAAGATGTCCTTAAGATCACAGCTATTGAGGATAAGCAGCATTTTACACAGCCGCCTGCCAGATATACAGAGGCGTCTCTTGTAAAGACTCTTGAGGAGAAGGGAATAGGAAGACCAAGTACCTATGCACCGACTATCTCAACGATCCTTGCAAGACGATATATCACCAAGGAGAATAAGAAGCTTTATGTAACAGAGATCGGCGAAGCGGTAAATAATATTATGGAGCAGGCGTTCCCTGTTATCGTTGATGTTAACTTCACTGCAAATCTTGAGTCGCTGCTTGATACCATCGGTGAGGGAGCTATCAACTGGAAGGTTGTTGTGAGAAATTTCTATCCGGATCTCGATGATGCGGTTAAGAAGGCAGAGGCGGATCTTGAGAAGATTGATATCCAGGATGAAGTCAGTGACGAGATCTGTGACGAGTGCGGCAGGAACATGGTTGTCAAGTATGGTCCTCACGGAAAGTTCTTAGCATGCCCGGGCTTTCCGGATTGTAAATGTACAAAGCCTTTTTATGAGAAGATAGGTATTACATGTCCTAAGTGCAAGACCGGAGATGTTGTCATAAAGATGAGCAAGAAGGGCAGACGTTACTACGGATGTACAAATGCTCCGGAGTGCGATTTTATGTCGTGGACCAGACCGGCGAAGCAGAAGTGTCCACAGTGCGGAAGCTATATGCTCATAAAGGGAAAGAAGCTTTTATGTGCCAATAATGAGTGCGGATACACCTGTGACGCACCTAAGGAAGAGGCTTAAAAATTACTTAAAATACAAATTAAGTTAACAATAATTACAGAATAATTACAGAACTTATAAGAAGTTGTTTTTTTCTTATGAAATCCGATTTTTGTCAAAATTGGTTATTGTAGTTCACATAACTTTGTGCTACAATGCCAAATAGTCGAGATTTTTAGAGGCAAAAACAGCTTCTTTTTGCGTTGGTCCGGAGGGAAATAGATGAGTGTTCAGTTGTTAGATAAAACGAGAAAAATCAATAAATTATTGCACAATAATAACTCGCATAAGGTTGTTTTCAACGATATTTGCGATGTTTTAAGTGATATATTGACATCAAATGTGTTGGTAATAAGCAAGAAAGGTAAGGTTCTGGGCATAAAAAACAGGGCAGATATACCTGAGATTACAGAGCTTATAGAGGGAAAGGTTGGTTTACATATTGATTCCATGTTGAATGAGCGGCTATTGCTCGTTCTATCCACAAAGGAGAATGTAAACCTGACAACACTTGGATTTGATGGACATAACATTGACCAGTACAGAGGTCTTCTCCTTCCTATAGATATTGCGGGAGAGAGACTCGGTACATTGTTCTTGTACAGGATCGCCAGTGATTATGACATAGATGATATAATTCTCGGTGAGTATGGAACCACAGTTGTGGGACTTGAGATGATGAGAGCGTTAAACGAGGAAAATGCTGAGGAGGACAGAAAGGTGGCTATCGTCAAGTCGGCCATCAACACATTGTCATTTTCAGAGCTTCAGGCAATAAAGCATATCTTCTCAGAGTTAAAGGGGGATGAGGGAATACTTGTTGCCAGTAAGGTGGCAGATCGCGTTGGCATAACAAGATCGGTAATTGTAAATGCTCTTAGAAAGTTTGAGAGTGCAGGAGTCATTGAGGCAAGGTCTTCTGGAATGAAGGGAACCTATATCAGAGTTTTGAATGATGTGGTTTTTGATGAGCTTAAGAAGGCATAAGGGTTTATAAGATAAAAATATGAAGGCTGAGAAAATAAAAACTCATAAAAATATAAACTCACAAAACTATGTAGGGTATAGTGGTTGAAAAGATATATTTGATATTTAGATAAAAATTTGGTTGTAAAATATTTATTTGCAAGGAGATAAAGAATATGGCAGCTGGTATTGTAACATTGATCGTAGGTGTAATTATCGTTATTGTGAGCTTCTTCATACTTGATTCTCACGATTACAAGAAGGAAGATCAGGAATTTAACGAGAGCTCAGAAGAGTTCAAACGAAGAATGCAGGAATTTAATGATGTGCTTATTGAGCAGCATAAGGAAGCTATCAGAAGCTACAGTGAAGATACAAAGAAGAAGCAGGAGCAGGAGATCAGGGACGAGATCGAGAAGTGTACTGATGAGCTTTCAGAGAAGGCTAAGGAAAATATGATCAGCTATATTAACAAGAGCCTTTCAGAGGCATATGACTCTTACAGCTCAGACGAAGAGAGACCTGCACCTGTCGAGTACAGCGAGGAAGCTGACCAGGAGACAGAGACTGAGGCTTCTGCAGAGACTGAGGCGTCTGCAACAGAAGATGTTGATACAGAAAGTGAGATCGCTGCAACAGAGGCTGGCATGGCAAAGGATGAAAGCACAGCAGCACAGACCGGTGATGTTTCAAAGGATGAGGCTGAAGCAACAGAGGGTAACGGCAGTGAAAGTGTTGATGCAGAAGGCATTTCTAAGGGAGAAGAAAATAATTCCGAGAACGGATCTGCAGCTTCCGCAGATCATGAAGCAGGTGATGACGGAATTGCAGATAAATCAGAAAATGCAGCGGACAACAATTCCGGTGATAAGGCTGAAAATGCAGCAGAGAAGAATGTCGGAAGTGTAGATGGAACAGAGGTCACAAAGCCTGCAGTAAAGAAAAATTCACGCAGAAGAAAAAAGAAAAAGACTAATGTAAATGCAAATAAGAGTGAAGCAGCAGTTCAGGAAAATAAAGCAGCTGCTCAGGCTGATGAGCCGGCAGTCCAGAGTGACACAGTGGGACATGATAATGCAGATATGGGTAATGACGGAAAGTGGAGTGCATTTGCAGGGGACACAGACAGGGAAAATGAAACTGATAAAACAGAGATCCTGGCTGAGAGTGTGACAGAGGAGACTGCTGCACCTAAAAGGCAGGAAACCGGAAATACAGAAAAACCGGACAGCAAGTCAGATGCCGATAAAGAACAGGCTGATAAAAAGGACGCTGGTAAAGAACTTAGCACTGCAGGAAATGATGCGGGGGCTGAGGAGCCTAAGAAAACTGCTCCAAGAAAGAGGGGCGGAAGAAAACCAAAGGCAGCAAAGACTAAGCCTGAGGCAGAAATTAAGGACAGGGCACCTAAGCAGGCAGAGCCTATCTGGGATGATATGAAGGACACAAACAAGGAGGTTGCAAGGTTATACGGTCAGGGAATGGACATTATTGAAATTGCAAATCAACTTGGCATAGGTGTCGGAGAAGCAAGAACAGTAATTAACAAGCTTAAGAAGAGATAATTGGTCTGAAATTCAAGACATGCAAATTTTTAATGGACTGAAGTTCAATACTCAAGGAGAATGATATGAGGAAGAGATATTTTTTTAGAGGACTTGGATGTGGACTTATAATCGGTGCGATGGTTATGATGGTTACTTTTCAGACACAGAAGCCAACAGGCGATAGTTCCACAGTAAACAAGAATAATACTATAACGGAAGCTGTTACGGAAAATTCTTCTCAGGCAGCAGATGGTGATGCTGATAACAGCCAGGCGGGAAGCACGGAAGGGGCTTCATCTGAGGATAACACAAACCAGGCGGGCTCATCAGAAGCCGGAGCCGAAGTTACACCGGGTGACAACAATGGAAATGGCAGCGGTTCGGGCGATGGACAGAGTGCTGACAATGGAAACGGAAACGGTTCAGGTTCCGGCAATGGACAGGGTACCGGTAGTGGCAACGGTTCAGGTTCCGGCAATGGTTCGGGAAATGGATCAGGAACTCCTACGACAGAAGATATGCAGGGAGACAAGAATGATCCGGGTGATGACGCAACAAAGAAGGGCGGCACTATCACAGTAACTAAGGATATGACGGCAATGGATGTATGTAAGCTGCTGGCAGGTATCAATATGGTAAAGAGTGCGCAGGATTTTTATTCGTATTTAAGTAATAAGAGTCTTGTAGGCTCCATAATCCCAGGCAAATACACATTCGATGGCACAGAGGATTATGATACCATTGTGGCGATGATCACATCTTCAAGCTATAAATAATCTAAAGTTGATTGCGAAAAATGTAAGCATTAAAAAAGTTACAGGCATTATAAAGTTATAGATGTTATAAAAGTATAGACATTATAATGGTATAGACACTTTAAATGGTATAAAACTCAAATACATAAGAATGTGGAAATTATAAAATCCTTCCGGAACAGGTTTTGTTCATACAGAGATCTGTTTTGGAGGGATTTTTTGCTGCTGCAGCAAAAAAATGCTTGCTTCACACTTTTACTTGTGTTACAATCGACTTTGCGTGAGTGGAAATACAGGATATTTCTGCCCATAAACAAATAATATACATGCTGGTTGATAGTTGGCGTGGTGCCTATAGCTCGGGTGGTCCAAAGAGATGATACCGGCAGAAGATTTTAACCATGGAGGTAAAGAAAATGAGCGTTATTTCAATGAAACAGTTATTAGAAGCAGGTGTACATTTCGGACATCAGACAAGAAGATGGAACCCTAAGATGAAGCCATACATCTACACAGAGCGTAATGGTATCTACATCATCGACTTACAGAAGTCTGTAGGCATGGTTGATACAGCATACAATGCAGTAAAAGATATCGTTGCTAACGGTGGTAACATCCTTTTCGTTGGAACAAAGAAGCAGGCTCAGGACTCTATCAAGGCAGAGGCAGAGCGTTGTGGTATGTTCTATGTAAATGAGAGATGGTTAGGTGGTATGCTTACTAACTTCAAGACGATCCAGACTCGTATCAAGAGATTGAAAGCAATCGAGACAATGGCAGAGGATGGTACTTTTGATGTTCTTCCTAAGAAGGAAGTTATTGGCTTGAAGAAAGAGTGGGATAAGCTTGAGAAGAACCTTGGCGGAATCAAAGATATGAAGAAGATTCCGGACGCTATCTTCATTGTAGATCCTAAGAAGGAGAGAATCTGCGTTCAGGAGGCACATACATTAGGTATTCCTTTGATCGGTATCGCTGATACAAACTGTGATCCGGAAGAACTTGATTATGTAATTCCGGGTAACGATGATGCTATCAGAGCCGTTAAGTTGATCGTATCTACAATGGCTGATGCAGTTATCGAGGCTAATCAGGGTGTTTCTATGGATGACACAGAAGCAGCGGAGGATGCAGAGTAATCTTTAACAGGAAAATGGAGGACGAGTGAAATGGCAATTACAGCTTCACAGGTAAAAGAATTAAGAGAAATGACCGGTGCCGGCATGATGGATTGTAAGAAGGCACTGACAAATACGGATGGAGATATGGATGCAGCAGTAGAATGGCTCCGTGAGAACGGTTTGGCAAAGGCTGCTAAGAAATCCGGACGTATTGCAGCAGAGGGTATGGTTGCAGTTGACGTATCTGAGGATGGCAAGAGCGCATCTATCGTAGAGGTAAACTCTGAGACAGATTTCGTTGCAAAGAATGAGGTTTTCCAACAGTATGTTAAGGAAGTTGCAGCACAGGCTAAGGTTACATCTGCAGCAAATGTTGAAGCTTTCTTGGCTGAGCCATGGGCAGCAGAGGCAGGACAGACTGTAGAAGAGAAATTAAAAGCTATGATCGCTAAGATCGGCGAGAACATGAACATTCGTCGTTTTGAGAAAGTTACGACAGATGGTTTAGTTGTTTCTTATATCCACGCTGGTGGTAAGATCGGTGTATTAGTAGTGGCCGACACAGACAGCGACAGCGATGCTGTAAAAGAGTGCTTGAAGAATGTAGCAATGCAGATTGCAGCTTTGAATCCAAAGTATGTATCATCTGATGATGTTGATGCAGATTACAAAGAGCATGAGAAACAGGTGCTTCTTGCACAGGCTAAGAATGATCCTAAGAATGCAGGTAAGCCGGATGAGATCATTGAGAAGATGATCATTGGTCGTCTTAACAAAGAGCTTAAAGAAGTATGTTTGTTAGAGCAGCCATATGTTAAGGCTGAGAACAAAGAGAATGTTAAGCAGTATGTTGAGGCTGTTGCAACAGCTGAGGGATGCAAGCTTAATGTTACAAAGTTCGTTCGTTTTGAGACTGGTGAAGGTCTTGAGAAGAAGGAAGAGGATTTCGCAGCAGAGGTTGCAGCACAGCTTGGCTAATCATTAGTCAGACCGGAAATGATCTTATTGAACAAGAGATCAATATGGTAAATGATACCCCATGAATGCATAAACGATATGTGTTCATGGGGTTTTTTACAATATAGGAAATTTTTCATTTTCTATATTGTAAAAAAACGCTTTGCAAAGATGCGACTGTCTTGTAGCCTGCGTCACAGGTTCTTATAGAGCGTGAAAGGTAAGAGTAAGCTCTTGACACGATATCATATCGTGGTAAAATAACAATATATTAACAATAATCGGGCAAAGCAGGTGAAAGTCTGTGACGCAAAGCTATAGGGCCTTTGAAATGGCAGCCAGTTGCACAAAGATGGAATTGGTTAAAAAGGGTGCAATGGTAGTGTGAATTGCATCTTTTTTCTTTATAGCGATTAAAGTATCAAAAGATAACTCAAACTTCGCACAGAAAAATGTTTAGTGTTCTATGACATAATAAGCAATATGTGACGATATGATAATATTGGATGTGTATAGTTTGAACTTGTCAGAAGATAATGGCGTAATGTACAAAAGGGGGGAGTGAATTTATGGAAAATATTTTAGTTCAAAAATTAAAAGAATACAGAATGTTGTATGTATTCTGTATGTTAGTACATATTGTTCTTGCTGTGGAGTTTAACCGCTTGCAGTTGTACGTGTTATTTGGATTTAATATTTGCAGTGTTATTATGTATTTTACGGGTACGATCTGCATGAGAAGAGAGAGGCATGTTAAATTTTGGCTGATCGCAGCATTTATCGAGATTATAGCACATGCGGTGCTGTGTAATCTTTATTTGGGATATGGATATGGTTTTTGGCTATATGTTGTTGCGCTGATTCCGGTAATCTATTATGTGGGATTTTCGAGTGACAGTTGGCAGAGGGGAGTAGGCAGCTATAATGCACTGACGATCATAGCAACGGTGATCACCGTTATATCGTGCTTTGTGTCCAGAGAAAGTAATTTAGTATCGAGTGCTTTCCATGTTTTGTCAATTCGCGTTCTTGCCATTAATTTGTCGATGTGTATGGCAATGTTAATTTACGAGACGATGTTGTTTGTGTATGCGATCAAAGAGCTGTTTCAAAATCTTCAAAATAAGAATGAAGATCTGCAATTTTTAGCTAGTTACGATGCATTAACCAAACTTCGCAATCGTCGCAGCATGGGAAAAGTGATGGAGCAGTATGAACAAGATGGAACACCGTATTGCATGATACTAGGAGATATTGATGACTTTAAGCGTATTAATGACACTTATGGTCATACATGTGGGGACATTGTACTGCAAAAGATTGCAGAGATCATACAAACCCTGGTAGAACCATATGGTGTGGCATGTCGATGGGGTGGAGAGGAGATTTTGATTTTGCTACATGGTACGCCGGAGGAGGGATTAAAACTTGCGGAACGTATGCGCGAGACAATCGCACAGACAGCAGTTATGTACAAGGGAATACGAGTAAAGGTGAGTATGACCTTTGGCTTTGGCAGTGGTGCAGAAAGCAGGATGATTGAGAAACTTGTCACAGTAGTAGATGCCAGATTATATATTGGCAAAGAAAATGGAAAAAATCAAGTAGTGTCTAAAAGTTCAATTTAATAACAAAATTGAACTTTTCCCCGCAATGAGTTTAAGAAAAAACAAAGATCTGCATTGCTTTTGAACGTCGGGTGTGCTATTATAGCAACATATTGAAGTTCGAGACAGCAGAAATGACATAAAATTGAACTTTTTTACATATAATGTTCTGCAAATTGAACTCGGTAGATAAATAAAAGATTAGATAGCAGTGTAGCAGTTTCGACTGTGGAATTGCACCTGGAGAAAGGAATGAGAATGTTTATGGAACGGACGTTTGCAGAACGGCTGCAAGACGCTATGAGACAGCGCGGGTTCAAGCAGGTAGATCTTGTACGCGAAGCGGATAAATATGGCGTCAAGCTTGGAAAGAGCCATATGAGTCAATATGTGAGCGGAAAGACAGTGCCGCGAGCGGAAATTCTTCGTTTTCTGGCAAACTGTCTGCAGGTAGACGCAGACTGGCTCTTGACGGGAGAAGGAGACAGCCGGATGGTAGAAGACAGAGAGAGTGCAGAAGGAAAAATTGAGGGGAAAGTATCCTGGAAAGGATCAACCCAAAATAGAGTGAAATCAGGAGGAAGTATCATGAGAGAGTTTATGAAGTCATCCAAATTAGATAATGTATTATATGATGTAAGAGGACCGGTTGTTGAGGAAGCAAATCGCATGGAGGATGCCGGGACACAGGTTCTTAAATTAAATATAGGAAATCCTGCACCGTTTGGTTTTCGTGCACCGGATGAGGTGATCTATGATATGCGCAGACAACTTGCAGACTGTGAGGGATATTCGCCGGCAAAAGGAATGTTTTCGGCTCGAAAAGCGATCATGCAGTATGCGCAGTTGAAACATATACCAAATGTTGCTATAGAAGATATTTATACGGGAAATGGTGTTAGTGAACTGATCAATCTCAGCATGTCTGCTTTGCTCGACAGTGGGGATGAAGTGTTGGTGCCATCACCGGATTATCCATTGTGGACAGCGTGTGTGACGCTGGCAGGAGGTACTGCCGTGCATTACTTATGCGATGAGCAGTCAGAATGGTATCCGGATATTGAAGATATCCGCAAAAAGATCAATGACCGCACAAAAGCGATTGTCATTATCAATCCGAACAATCCGACCGGAGCACTCTATCCGAAAGAAGTGCTGCAGCAGATTGTAGATGTAGCGAGAGAACATCAGATCATGATCTTTTCGGATGAGATTTATGACCGTTTGGTGATGGATGACGAAGAGCATGTTTCAATCGCATCACTGGCACCTGATCTGTTCTGCGTGACGTTCAGCGGCTTATCAAAATCGCACATGATTGCCGGTTTCCGTGTAGGCTGGATGGTTTTAAGCGGCAACAAGGCGATGGCAAAAGATTACATTTTGGGCTTAAATATGCTTTCTAATATGCGCTTGTGTTCGAATGTTCCGGCACAGTCCATTGTTCAGACGGCACTTGGCGGCCATCAAAGTGTGCAAAATTACATTGTGCCGGGTGGGCGTATTTATGAGCAGCGAGAGTATATTTATAAGGCGCTCAATGACATCCCGGGAATTACTGCTGTCAAACCAAAGGCTGCCTTTTATATTTTTCCTAAAGTAGATACGAAGAAGTTTAATATTGTGGATGATGAAAAATTTGCATTGGATCTGCTTCGGGATAAGAAGATTTTGATCATTCATGGCGGTGGATTTAACTGGAGTGAGCCGGATCACTTTCGTGTGGTATATCTTCCTCGGATTGAAGTGTTGGAAGAATCCATTCATAAGATGGAAGAATTCTTTAGTTATTACCATCAATAATTATGTGCCTGCAGGGTGATCGTAGCAAATTTTAAACCTTAAAATTTGTAGTAGTTTTTTCAAAAAAAGTGTTGTATAATTAGTCAGATAATATGTGATCTGATATAGGAAATCTATGTACGAAATCATATTCGTATATTCTTTTCTATATTGAGTGATGGGTGGCAGATGCACTATTAGAAATGAGGAAAATATGAAGAAAAAGACGGTTGCCGTTTGTATGGCAAATATTGATGAACAATATAATGATGTCTTTTTACACCGGTTTCGTAAATTTGCGGAAGAAAATGACATTAATCTGCTTTATTTTTATTCGTTCAGTGCGTTTTATTTTATGGATTCGCATGATATCGGAGAGCGGAAAATATATCGTTTGATCAACTATGATATCTTAGATGCACTGGTTATTTTTCCAGTGACTATTTTGGATGATGATATCTTAACCGGGATTGTGAATGATGCAAATCAAAAGGGTATCCCGGTTATAGCAATTGATCGTGAATTAGAGGGATGTATCAGTGTTTGCATTGATGATCTTGAAGCAATTTATAAGATTACATCGCATATGATCGAAGAGCATCATGTGAAGAATATTAATTTTATTGCAGGATGCAAAGGAGAAAGCTGCTCAGAAGCTCGCATTGAAGCGTATAAGAGAGCTCTGCAAGATCATAATTTGGAAGTGGACGAGCGGCGTATTGACTATGGCGATTTTTGGAATGGGCCAACATTAGAGGCTATGCAGCGGTTTGTTGATAGTGGTATTCCTATGCCGGAAGCGGTGGTGTGCGCCAATGATGTTATGGCATTGGCAGTGGAAGAGTTTTTGGAGCAGCGTGGTTTTCAGGTGCCGGAGGATATTATGATCACCGGTTATGATGGCATCCCGGAGGCTGTCAATCATCAGCCGCATATTGCAACGGCAGGGCGTGATATCACAGAAGTGACACGACAGGTGTTTGACATTTTGAAAGAGCTTTTTGACGGCAAGACATTTCCGGACAATTATATTCATAAGATTGATGCAAATCTACAATTGTACGGAAGTTGTGGATGCGAGAGAGAAACGGTCAAGAATCAGAATGCTTTGGTTCATTCGTTGTGCTTATGGCAGGCAGAGATGAAGTATTTTATGATGGATCAGATCCGTATGTCAGCGTCACTTACAAAGGCAACGAACTTTGCTGAAGTGTTTGATGGTATTATGCAGTCAACGGCTAAGTTAAACAACGAATATATCATGATATGCATTGTGGATAATTTCATGGACGAGGAAGAATTTTCCGATATTGTGGAGAATAGTATGGCACAGCATACCGGATATTCCTCGCGAATGAATCGTGTACTATACCGCAAACATGGTGTATGGCAGGGAATGATCGATTATAATACAAATGATCTTTTGCCGGATCTGGATGAGATTTTGGACGACTGTGGAAGTCTTTGCTTCTTTCCGCTGCACATTCATGCGCAGACGGTAGGTTATGCTGTTATTTCGATTGATGAAGATACAGCTGACATTATTCGTTATTATGAGTTTTTCTTGAATGTGTGCAATGCATTAGATATGTCCAAGACACAGCGGAGACAGCAGACGATCATTGAGAACTTAGAGAATAAATATGTCCATGATCCGTTGACAGGTTTGTTTAACAGACGTGGTTTTTATATGAATATCAAATCAGACTTTGAGAAGTGTGTAGAGGAGCAGCAAAAGTTCAAATTGCTTTCGGTTGACTTAAACGGTCTGAAGGTGATCAATGATACGTATGGCCATGCAGATGGTGATATTGCAATATCGACGATTGCGAAGGCTCTGCAGGCATCTGGTGGAACGAATGACTGCTGTGCAAGATTTGGCGGTGACGAGTTTATTGTTGCCGGTCCGGAGAATGATAATGACACCGGAGAGTTGTTGATTGAGAAGGTACATCGATATCTGGACGAGTTTAATGCATCTTCCGGTAAGCCATATCAAGTAGATGCAAGTATCGGATTGGTTTCTTTGAAACCGGATCGATCAATTTCGCTAGAGGAGATTATTAAAGAAGCAGACGAGAGGATGTATCGCGAGAAAGTAAAATATCATAAACAACGTCAGTAATTGTGTCATTTATTGTTTATGTGTAAGGAAGCTGCAGAGTTTTTGAAATAAAGTGAATGATATAAGAGGTCGTATTCCATGGAATACGACCCCTTTTTGAAAAGCCGAAATATTACCGCTATGAAACCCACACTTATTGTTTTCGGAAGATCCGTAAAATGATTAACACCCGAGTAGTTCCTTTGAATCTAATACAATGGTGAAAGGACCGTTGCCAACCAGCGATACATGCATATGTGCACCAAAAGATCCATGTTGTACGACATCACAGTAATCGTTTGCTTTGGTAAGCATGTATTCATAGAGAGCTTTTGCGTGCTCCGGTTTACCGGCTTCCATGAAGGAAGGGCGATGGCCCTTTTTACAGTTGGCATATAAGGTGAATTGGGAGACAAGAAGCAGTTCGCCGCCAACATCGGAGAGTGATAGATTGGTTTTTCCGCTTTCATCGTCAAAAATACGCATTTTGAGTGCCTTATCTAGCAGTTTGTCTGCTATGTCTGTGGTATCTGTGTCACTGATTCCCACAAGGATCAGAAGCCCTTTGCTGATCCTGCCAATGATAGCCTCATCGACGGTTACTTTTGCTTCATCAACACGTTGTATCACTAATTTCATATTTTTTCTGCCTTTCTTTTTTTCTCAAACTGCGCACTTCAAAAATTATCATGTTGTCACATATTGCTTATTATGTCAACAATAAATATAGTATTTTGCAGCCGATAAGCT
>ERZ791837.832-NODE-832-length-22710-cov-6.571176_pt1 | contig 22710 bp, 23 predicted proteins | sample MGYA00510292_ERZ791837 | MGnify/ENA primary metagenome ERZ791837 (study PRJEB30046, sample SAMN00715259) | human gut metagenome | study: EMG produced TPA metagenomics assembly of the A metagenome-wide association study of gut microbiota in type 2...
TCTTGGAATTGGTGTACTTGCACTTATCACAGGAATCGGAGCAGGACTTCGTGGAAGAAAGAAAAAGAGAAAATAAAGAATAATCAACCTTGCGGGGGAATGTAAGCCAATGACTTATGTTCCCCCGCTTTTTTTATTTGGAGGATAAGCAGATATGATGAATTATGAGATTTTTAAGGAAGTAGTAAAAGAGAAGTTTATGTACTATATGCCGGATAACTTCAAAGGTATGGAGCTTGTAGTTATGCCTGTGGAAAAGGTAAATATGACTTATGACGGTATCAGTATCAGAGGCAAAGATACTAATATTTCTCCTACTATTTATATCAATGATATGTATAAGAAATACCAGAATTGTGGTGATCTTGAGGAAACACTGATGGCGGCAGGTGACCTTATGATAAGAGCATTAGCCCAGAAACCACCTGTTGTTGATGCTGACAGCTTATACAGGGACGCCAATGAAAAGGTAGTATTCCAGCTTGTCAATACGGAACAGAACAGGTCATTTCTGGAGCAGGTGCCACACAGGGAGTTTCAGGACCTTTCAATTATCTATAAAGTTGTGGTAAATGTCGATGACAGAGGCATTCAGAGTACAAATGTCACGAACAGCCTTGCAAAAAGACTGGGTATGAATGAGGAGCAGCTTTTTAAGTGTGCGGCTGAGAACACAAGAAGAATTTTCCCGCCAAAGATAAGAAGTATGAATGATGTTATGAAAGATATGTTTTTAAGGGACGGAATGCCGGAGGAAATAGCAGAGATGATGATTAGTGAAGTTCCACCGGAGCAGACTCTCTGGGTAATTTCCAATGACAGGGGAATTAACGGAGCTGTGACAATGCTTTATGAGAATGAGCTTCACGAACTGGCAGAAAACCTTGAAAGTGACCTGTATATCCTGCCTTCAAGTGTGCACGAAGTTCTTGCGGTGTCTACTGAACTGACTGAACCGGAGGAGCTTGCACAGATGGTGGCAGAGGTGAATATGCAGGAGGTGGCATTGGAAGAAAGACTTTCCAATCAGGTATATCACTATGATAAAGATTTAAGGAAACTCACACTTGCAACGGATACACCGAACAAGAGACTGGACGGTATCGTGGCAGAGCCGCAGCTTGTATATGACGCAAAGGAAAAGGCGAGATAGGAGGCAGTTATGGAGCAGGAACTTACCATAGAAGAACTGATTGCTCTTGTAAACAGCCAGAAAGGTGACTTTATTATCCGTATTGAGTTTGGAGAGGAGGCGGATTTCTGTGACAGAGAAGAACGACTTCAAACTTGATGTTGTATCCATAAGGCTTGTAAAGGAGGCTCCGATTTATTCGGAGCAGTCCTTTAATAAGCCGGAAGAAGTAGCTGCCGTAATGGGAGACTGTATGTGCCAGTTCGACAGGGAAGTGGTGTGTGTTGTAAATCTCAGCTCCGACTTAAAGCCTATCAATGTGCATTTTGCAAGTGTCGGTTCGCTGAATGAAGTGATGGCACACCCAAGAGAATTATTTAAGGCAAGTATTTTAAGTAATGCTGCCAGTATGATGTTAATCCACTGCCACCCGTCAGGAAATATATTTCCCAGCAAGGCAGACACGATGATGACAGACCGTATGAATAAGCTGTGTGAGCTTATCGGAATTCCTCTTTTGGATCATATCATCGTAGGAGGGGATAATCGTGCCTTCTTTAGTTTTAAGGAAAAGGGAATGATTGATAATCCAAGAATTACACTCAGTACGGATTACAGGAACCTTGATATTAAGTCACCGCTTGTGGCAGAGCAGGGAAAGGCAAGGTGAGAGTATGGAAGGAAGATTTACAGAGGAGGAACTTGCCATAGCAAAGAGCGTAGACCTCTGTGCTGTTGCAGAAAGTCTGGGTTATACCGTAAAAAGGATTGGAAAATACCACACCTTAAAGGAAATGGACTCAATCCGTATCTATGACAGAAGTCATTGGTACAGGTGGTCAAGGCAGTTTGATAAGGGAAACAATGGCGGCTCACAGATAGATTTCCTGCGTGTATTTGGCGGAATGAGTGTAAAAGAAGCAGTATTCTGGCTCTTGGATTTTGCCGGATACCGGAGAATTGAAAGCACTGCAAAGCAGCCGCTTGTTCATCAGGTCACAAAGAAACAGCCACAGGAAAGAAAGCCTTTTGTGCTTCCACAGCCAGCAGGGGATAATTCCTACCTGATATCCTACCTTAACAATGAGCGTGGAATCAGTAAGGCAGTGATAGAACTGTTTTTAAAGGAAAATCTCATATACGAAAGCAGGCATTATCACAATATTGTCTTTAAAGGAAATGACAAGAATGGCGTAACCAGATTTGCAAGTATGCGTGGTGTATTTGACAAGCAGGGAAAGCCATTCAAGTGTGATGTTGAGGGAAATAATAAGAACTATGGATTTAATGTGGTGAATGTAAACAGCACAGAGCTTGTTGTATTTGAAGCAGCAATCGACCTTATGAGCTATGTGGATATATTTGCCGATTATGAGTCAAACAAGCTGGCACTTGGAATGCTGGCGGACGCTCCACTGGAAACCTTTCTAGGGGAACACCCGCAGATTTCTTTTATCCGTTTCTGCCTTGACGGTGACTCACCGGGCAGGAAAGCAGCCGCAGAACTTATGGAGGAATACTATGGACTGGGCTATGAGGTTGAGGACTGTCCTCCGCCAGCAGGATACAAGGATTACAATGAATGGCTTGTTGCTACAAAACTTAATCTCGCAGATGAGAAAAAGGAGCAGATGATAAGAGCCGGACAGTGCCTTTAAAAAGTGGTGGTAAAAAGCAGTGGTTTTTACGGAAAGTGGTGGCACAATGCGGTGGTTTTTTCAAAAAGTGATAGAACAAAGTACCACCACTTTCCGATGATGTTTTTTCCTATGAATATAAATTATAAAAAGTGGTGGCATAAAGCGGTGGTTTTTACCGGAAATGGTGGTAAAAAGCGGTGGTTTTATTCAAAAGTGGTGGAACAAAGTGCCACCACTCTATATTTTGCAGGGGTATTAGGGGAATGTTCCCCTAACTAGATGGCATTAGGACAGAGATGTCTCTAATGCGTATCTAGCAGTCGCCGGGGACTTACCGGTGACTGGAGCCATAGTGAATATCTACGAAACACGGATAAGGAGGTGCAAGGTGGCAGAGAACAGGGAAATAACACTTTTTTCAGAACCGGAGGAATTGATTGCCTGGGCAGAAGCATATGATAAGCAAATCAACCCTTCGCTAGAAGATGCTGCACTTCTTCTTAATTATATGGAAGGACACGATTATGCAATCGGAACGGACGCAGAGGGGAAGATGTACAGGCAGGATATGGCAGAGGAAAACGGAGAGATAGAGCCATATCCGATAGATGATGTAATTGATAAGGTGTGTGAGTGGAATTATGATTTGATACTTCACGCAGAGGCAAAGAAGGATGATCCGAAGGATTTTCAGGAATATTGTGAATTTCAGGAAAAGTATAACAGCTTAAAGGCTGACGAGAGGGTGTTAGACCGATTATTTGAGAAAACTCGTCACGCTAAAGAGATTGACGCTGTTGCGACAGCACTGGTGGAAGCATTTATCAGTAATCTTGAGGGCAAGGGTGATTTGGATAAGGCGGCAGCCACAATAGCTGAGGGAATAAAGGATTACAGTACAGATAAGAGGGGAAGGTGAGTGTATGGCAGATAAAATCCACTGTATCAGAAAAACGCTCCGCCTTATGCCGAAGGAGGCAGAAATGCTTGCGAAAAAGGCAGGGGAGAGCGGAATGTGTGAAGCCGATTATTTAAGACTGCTCATCAGCCAGAACCCCAATGATTACCCGGAAGTGAGAAAACTCTTAAAAGAGCTTATCAATGAAGTGAACCGTATTGGAATCAATATCAATCAGATTGTATTCAATAACAATGCGGGACTTTATTCCAAAGAGGATAAGACACAGCTTGTTGCCTATATGCGTAAACTCAATCAGAAAGTAAATGAGGCGGTGGTGCAGATTGGCAATCAGTAAAATCCTTAATATGAAAGACTGTGGCGGACATTTTCACGGAAAGCACTTAAAGAGGGCACTTGATTATGTGATGAACCCGGAGAAAACGCAGGACGGCAGACTGGTGGGTGCAATAAACTGTCAGGTCGATACCGCATTTGAGCAGATGAAGGAAACCAAGCGTAAGTTTGGCAAGATTGATAAGCGGCAGGGGTATCATATCATACTTTCCTTTAAGGAAAATGAGGTGAACCCGGATACGGCATTTGAGATTACACAGAAATTTGTGCAGGAATATCTTGGCAGGTCATACGAAGCGGTGTTTGTGGTACACGATAATACAGCCCACGTTCATTCACATATCGTATTTAACAGCGTGAGTTTTGTGGACGGTAAAAAGTACCGTTACGAAAAAGGGGACTGGGCAAAGTATATCCAGCCTATCACGAACAGGCTGTGTCAGGAATACGGACTCTCCATTATTGATGTTGATGATGAGAAAAAGGAGAGGCAGCACGAAGGCTATAAGGAATGGAGTGATTACAGGGAGGGCAGTTTTGTATGGTCAGATATGATAAAAAGAGACTTGGATGCCTGTATTTTGCAGGCGAAGGACTATGAGGAATTTCTAGAACTGCTCTCTGAAAAGGGATATCAGATAAAGCAGGGAAAATATCTGGCAATCAAGCCACAGGGTATGACAAGGTTCAGAAGGTGCAGATTTCTTGGGGATATGTACTGTGAGGAAGCAATCCGGGACAGGATTGTAAAAGAGGATATTGCATTTTATAAGAGTAAACAGGAGATACCGAAAGTTTCCATTGTAAAGTGCAAAGTTAAAAGATACCGCAGGGCAGGCTTGTCAGGACTTCAGAAAAAGTATTATGCGAAGCTGTACCGTGTGGGGAAACTTAAAAAAAGACCATACAGTCAGGTATGGAAGTACAGGGAGGATATCCGTAAAATGCACAAGCTGCAGGAGCAGTATTTGTTCCTTGCAAGGCATAATATCCATTCAGCAGAAGAACTTGTGGGGACGATAGATTCTCTTACGGATAAGAAAAAAGAGACATCGGCAGAAAAGAGCCGGGTTTATAAAGCAAGGGAAAGGAGCAGGGAACTTTTTGCTGCGGCTGATGAGATGGAAACTCTAAAGCCAGCAGAGCAGTCCTACAGGCTTGGGGATACCTTCTTTGAAGATGAGCATAGAAAGTGGGTGGCATTAGAGCAGGAATTACAGGCACAGGGATACTCGTTTGAGGAAGTGCAGGCTTTAAGAAAGCACTATAAAGAGGAGTATTCACAGGTGTGTGCGAAAGAAAAGGTTGTATTCCGGGAACTGAATACGGGTAAGGCAATATTAAACAGCATTATTCCGGACAGTATTTCCGATGGAAAAAAGACAGAATACAACAGGGAGATTATAAGAGACAGAAAGAAGCAGCCAGTACGATAGGCTGTTTTTTTTAATGCAGTTAGGAGGAGCATATGGAACAAAATCTGAATGACAAGCCATTAAGCAATATGCAGATTACCAGATATATTGAGTCATTGAAAAAGGAAATGAATTTTGATGATGAGGTGTACGGGCTTGTAAAAAGCGACCTTGAGGACGGACTTACACAGGAGCAGACGGAAAGGTATCTGGATAAGAATTTTAACATCGGACAGATGAAAGTGTTATCGGAAGGGCTGCATAAGGGTATTCCGGAGGAACTTTTTAATATTCTTCACAACAATAAGCTCTCCGGCAATCAGATGAAGGTATCGCTGGAATTTTATGAAAAGGGAGTTCCGGTTGAAACCATACAGGAAGCTGTGGCAAGGGGAGAAAAGCCCGTTGTGATGAGAAGATTGTATGAGGAAGTTTTGGGGCAGTTATCAAAGGCAAAAGAGCAGTATCCGCAGGACTCGGAGTATGTGAAAGAGCTGATTGCACAGATGGAAATGGTAGTGAAGAAAATCAACTATCAGGAGGAAAGGTACGATGCCCTGAATAAAAAATTATCCGATGTTGAGGTATTAAAGGAAGATAAGGAAGTCACGGAAAGGCTCGTAAAGGAAAATGAGGACAAGGACGGCATTATCAGCCACCAGCAGGACGAACTTAATAAGGCAAGCAGCACGATTGCCCGATTAAGGGATAACATTGAGCATAAGGAAAAGGAGATGGAGCGTATGAGAGACAGGATAGAATCTCTTGAAGATAAGATTATGAGTGTGGCTTCACAACAACAGAAAGCCACGGAAACAGAGGAAAAGACAGAGCCGTCAGAGGCGGTGGAAGCCAATGATGATAAGGAGACAGCGAAAACACTGGCAGATACGCAGCCTGTACCTTCTCCTGTGTACAATGGGATACCCGTGTATTATCAGATACCTGTTACGGACTCTGCCGGGCGTGTAATCCAGCACCTTCCGGTTGAGCGTACAGAAAGAAAATCAAATGGCGGAATTGCGGCACTTTTTGCCAGACTTTCATTCAAAAAGAAGTCAAGAGCCGACATTGTAAAGCTGGTTGCAAGCGGTGATCTTGTGCCTGCACAGCTTGTCCAGATAAAGAGTGCCATAGAAAAGGGACTTACGGAAGGACAGCTTGTGGAACTTATCAATAATAATGTTTCAGCGGAAAAGATGAAAGAGATTATTGAGATTGCCGTGCTTGAAAATAGTATGACAGATTAGGAGGTACTTATGAATTTAGCAGTAGTCAATGAGGCAGTAACAGGGATGAACGGTGTGGAACACGAGTTCACGGAAGAAGAAAAGAACTTTGTAGTGCAGTTTGCTTTCCGAAGCGGAAACAAGGAAGATACGATTTCCCTGATTGAAGCTCTGGCACATTCCTCAGACAAGGCACAGTCAGACGAGATTATGGTCACATACAGGTCAAAGTATGATATGAAGCCTGCGTGGGTGGAACAGGCTGAAAACCTGCTTGTGGCACTTGAGATGTACCGCATAGAGGAGGAAAAAGCAATCAGTCATCTGTCTGATATTTTAACTGCGTATGGCATTGATGTATCAGCAGAGGAAATCCGCAATACAAAGCCGGAAGAAATAAGAACAACAATAAGAGAGAAAGCGGAGGTGCGATAATGGCAGAGGAAATTCAGGAAGCGGTACAGATTATCCGTGTCGCATATGACGGAATAGAGATTGCTATGAAAGTAGGCAGTGGCGGTATTGCCGCTATGCAGAAGGCAATCGACTTTTTAAAGGGAATGCTTGATTATGAGAAGTCACTGGGAAAGACATCTATGAGAAAGCTTCTCTTAAAAGGCGGGGATTTGCAGGTGTTACAGTTTAAAACGGAAGATATGAGAAAAGTTGAGAAAATGGCAAAGAAATACGGAATTTTATATTCGGTTCTTCCGGACTGTAACAAAGCAGACGGTATGAGTGAGGTTATCTTTCATACTGAGGCAGTTCCCCGTGTGAATATGATGATACAGAAGCTGAAATTTGGCAGGATTGCCACATTCGATGACTATCTGAAGAATGGAGATGAAAAGTCCCTCGGCAAGCTGATGGACTTTTTAAGGAAACAGCAGGGAAACGAGAAAAGCCACACGGTAGAAGGGGATAAGGTCAATTCCGCCATAGACGGACTCATTGAAAAAGTGGGAATGTTTGCTATGGAAAAACAGGCTATCAGTGTGGATCAGGTAAAGGAGAATTTCAGTATCAATGGTGAGCAGGCGGAAAATGTAATAAAACAGCTTGAGACAATCGGGGTGCTTGGAGGTAAGAATGAGGACGGTACTCATAAGGTAATGATGGATAAGGAGGCTTTCATCAACCGTATCAGAGGGTATCAGAGCCTTGCGGACAGAATGAGGGCAATATCCGCCTCAAAGAATACGAACCTGTCAGATGTCACAATCAGCAAGACACTTATTGCAGAAGAAAATGACCACGCAGTAAAGACCAGAGTTCCGGGTACTTGGGGCAAGGATGTCAGATATGTGTGGCTGCGTAAGGAGAACATTATGGATATCCATAATGGAAAGACAATGCTCACATTCCTTGATACCAGCAAGGATTACAAGCTCTATGATGAGCAGAACCGTGTAGTAACTACGAAAAAGGGAGAAGAACTTTATACGCATTATGATAAGGTGGAAACATCTGTCAGGGAGCGATATGAAAAGGTTCAGAAGGAACAGAAAAATACCACAAAGAAGAAAACGGTTACTACCAGAAAAGCGAGGTAGCAGCCTATGCAGACAACGAAGAAGAAACCGTCACTGATATTTATTTTGGTGGGTGCAGTGTTATCCGGGTATCTTGGTTATCTGATAAATGGTGCGTGGACGGAAGGGATAGCCTTTAATGACTTTATGAACAGGTTCAATGAAGTGTGTGCAGTTCCTTTTGCCAACTATTATAATTCAAATACAGTAAAAGCAGTAGCCATTGCATTAGGTATCTATGCAATGGCTATTCTTATGTATTACACGAGCCAGAGAAACTATATGCCCGGCAAAGAATATGGTACGGCAAGATTTGAAAATCCGAAGCAGGTCAATAAGATACTGGCGGATAAAGACGAGAATTTCAACCGGATACTCAGTCAGAATGTGAAGATGTCGCTGGATTTCAGGAGGCTGAAGCTCAATGGAAATATTCTTATCTGTGGCGGTTCCGGAGCAGGAAAGACCTTTTATGAAGTAAAACCGAATCTTATGCAGATGCCTCATAGCTGTTCGTTTATTTGTACTGATCCGAAAGGAGAGATATTAAGAAGCTGCGGGCAGATGTTAAAGGATAACGGGTACAATGTAAAAGTCATCAATCTTTTGGAAATAGATAAGTCAGACTGTTACAATCCGTTTTCCTATATCAGAGAGGAAACCGATGTGGTGAAGCTGATTACCAATCTTATCAGTAATACCACACCAAAAGGCTCAACACCGAGTGATCCGTTCTGGGAAAAAGCGGAAGGATTGTTCTTACAGGCAATTTTCTATTATGTGTGGCTTGAGGTGCAGCCTGCAAAAAGAAACTTTGAGACAGTTTTGAAGCTGCTTGGAGAAGCAGAGGTTAAAGAACCGGGAAAGGCTTCAAAGCTGGATGTCCGTATGAAATTTTTAGAGGAGAGTTCGCCACTTGGAGCAAACCACCCGGCAGTCAAACAGTATAACAAATGTATGAGGGGTGCCGGAGATACCGTCCGTTCCATTATTATCAGTGCAAACTCAAGACTTGCATTTCTTGAAAATAAGCAGGTTTTACGCCTGCTCTCCAAAGATGAACTGAATTTATCTGAAATCGGTATCGGAGTCAATGGAGATGGGGAGACAAAGACGGCACTGTTTTGTGTAATTCCGGACAGTGATAAATCTTATAACTTTATTATCGGTATGCTGTACACACAGATATTTCAGGAATTGTACTATCAGGCAGACTTTAACTGTGGTGGCAGACTGCCAATCCACGTTACCTTTATGTTAGACGAATTTGCGAATGTCGCATTGCCGGATGACTTCTGTTCGTTGTTATCGACAATGCGAAGCAGGGAGATTTCAAGTATTATCATCATTCAGAATTTCGCCCAGTTAAAGGCACTTTTTAAAGATACTTGGGAGACAATTCCCGGCAACTGCGATACTTTCATTTATCTTGGCGGCAATGAGCAGAGTACGCACAAGTATGTCTCGGAACTGCTTGGAAAGGGTACGATTGATAAAAAATCAAGCGGAGAGACAAAGGGCAGACAGGGAAGCTCATCAAGGAATTATGATGTTTTAGGCAGGGAACTGTTTACACCCGATGAGGTCAGAAAGCTGGATAATAAGAAATGTATTATCTTTATCCGTGGTTTTGATCCGATAATGGACAATAAGTATATTCCATTCCGACACCCAATGTTTAATCAGACAGCAGACGGAAAAGGAAAAGCCTATGTCCATAAGACGCAGGGAGCTGACCGTATCATCGGACCGCCATTTGAGATTTTGTCGGAAAAAGCCATTAAGCATTATGAAAAAATGAAGGATAAGGGAGAGAATGTGTATATTGATACACTGACCTATGAGCAGTTTATGCTGCTTGGGGATAAAGAACTAAGCAAAAGATTTTCTATGCAGGATGAGGCAGAGCAGAAAGCGAAAATCGACAGGGAGCAGGCAAATGAGCTTGAATATGCTGATGAGTCGCAGAAGGCAGAGGACTCTGACAGCACCAGCGGAGGAGAAAAGCCTGTAAGAAATCATGAGAGGGAGAAGCCGAAGTGGGAGGATACGATCACAAACCGAATGATGCACTGGTCATATACAGCGGAGCAGAAAGAGGAAGTGAAGAAAGCACTTGCGGCAGGTGTTCCGAAAGCAACGATTCTTACTTATTTCTATCCGGAAGTGACGGTGGAGAAGATGAGTTCATATCGGAAGAATCAGTAAAGGCGTCGCATAGGCACAGGAACTGTGGTATAATGTGCCTATGCGGAATGAAAAAGTTTTGTAAATCTGAAATATGTTGGTGTTTAAAATTAAATTATTTTTTGAAAAAGTCAGAAAAACAAGAAAAGATATTTTACTAAATAGGAAGATTACCAAAACTAATGTAGTTTGTCCTACTTAAGATTTCACTGGCAGATGTCGATAAATATGATAAAGGTTGTTTCTGCAGAAGATAAAAAATAAAGAGAGGAGGTTGATGATTTAAACTGAAATAACCAGTTACATAATTGATTTTGTTATTACAAGGAGGTATTTAAATGAAACGTAAAATTTCTTTTATGATGGTATTAGTATTATTATGCACTATGTTTGTTGTGCCTGTATCTGCGGCTGAAGTATCAAATATTTCAGACGAGGGAATATCTGTTGCGGCAACAACTGGAACAACATACTTTTCAAAAACAACTACAAAGCTAAATTCGTTGAACGGTTTGGAGGCTTCTTCTTTATTATCGTCAGGTACTTGTTTAGGAAATACAAGAAATATTACATCTGTTACGGTTAATTGTCGTGTAAGCAGTGGAAGTTCTCGTTACATTCTAAAAGTTACATCACCTAGTGGAACTGTAGCTACAAAAACATGTGGTACAACAAGCACAACATATACTTTTACAGAATTCAGAAATGAAGATCCTGATGGAAAATGGACAGTATCTATTGCATCACAAGGTGTCGTAACAACAGTGACAGGAACATTGAAGGTAAATTATTCATATTCTTATTAGTCAAGGATATGGAGGTTTATGAACATAATATGTAAATAGATTTTATCCTTAGCAAGGAGGTGAATATTATGTCATTAAATATAAGTTCATATAATAATGTAACAGGTAGCAAGGTAAATACCCAAAGTAAGCAGTATAAAGCAATGGAAGAAAAGGGTTGGATATCAGGTGTTATACAAAATGAATCTATGATGTCACCAGAAGAAAAAATGATATATGAAACATTCGGTGGAAGAGATACTATTATTAAGAATTTGATGAAACAATTTGATTCAGATGGTGATTTACTGAATGCAAATGGAGTGGCAGGAATGGATGTTACTGGCAAAGGTACATCGTGGCAGAAACTCACGAGTGTATCTGAGGAATATCGCCAAAAGATGTTTGATAATGTAAAACAAGAATTTATCCAAGAAAACGGTGTTTCAAATGGTGACACAACTAAGCGTTCAGATATTTTCAAAGATTATCAGTTAAGTGTGAATAAAGATAAACGTTTAAGTGGTACATGGACTTTGGAACAATATGAAGGACAGTATAGATCCGCTATGTATGCAGCAGTGAAAGCAGCTAATCCAAATTGGAAACCGGGACAAAAATTTGATACAAGTATTCTTGATAATGTCACAAGAGAATCAGTGGAAGCGACGCTTGTCAAAAATGGTAATAGGCTAGTTCGTAATTCTATTGATGTATCAGTATAGAATACAACAACTTCAAATTTGTCTGACTCACAACAATTTAATATCAAACTAATACAAGCACTTTAGCCAATGATAAGGTTAAGGTGCTTTTTTTGCGCCTTGAAAGGAGGTGGTTACAGCTAAACACATCGGGGAAAGCCCGATTTAATCATTACAACAGGCATTGCCTGATCATATAGAGTAACTTTTAACAGCCAGTTAGGGATTATATCCCTGCTGGCTTATTTTTTTATCGAAAAGGAGATAAACGACATGAGAAAAGAACAGATTATTACGACAAATAACAAACAGATGGAGGAGAAAGGCATGAAGAACAGATTCATTCACTTTAAAAAGAGATTCGTTCCGGCATTATCCGGGGCACTTATGGGAGTAATGCTTATGAGCACTACTTGTTTTGCAGCAGGTACAGGTACTTCCGCAGTAACACAGCCGCTTGAGAATTTAAAGACACTTACGATAGAATATTGGAACTTAGCATGATATAATAATAGAAAATTTTTAGGAAGAGGTGAGAACGATATGAAAATTATCCGAGATAACTACTCAGTACAGTTGATGTAAACTGTTGGCAGATTGTGCTGAGGTTAAAAGAAACTTGCCAGTAGTCGTTGACTGTACTGCTCTGATGCTTTAAATACAATATGTAAAGGAGTACAGTTATGCGTTATATAAAAGATATATTAAAGAAAAATAGTATATGGGTATTGGTCTACATTGGACTAGGTATATTTAATTCATTTGTGGCTAATTACAAGGTTGACTATTTCCAAAAGGTTATTGATGGATTGGCTGATAGAACACTTGCATTTGCAGGAGTTGCAACATATGGCTTTATTTTGCTGGTAAATTATTGTATGAATTATCTGGATAATTACCCTGAAAAGAAGTTGGAACATGGTATTTATCTGGATTTTAAGCTTTTGTCACTTAGAAAAATAAGTACAATCGATTATACGGAATATCAGAAAATAGGTACGGGCAAACTTGTTCAAAGGATTGAGAATGGTTCAGCAGCAGGAAGAAATGTATTATTCAATTTCTGGTTGTGTTTGATTCGTGACTTACTTCCTACCATTGGTTTTAGTATATACTTTATTTGGAAAATAGATGAAAAAGTCACTTATGTACTGTTTGTAGGCTATGCGTTTATTTTTATAATAACCAACATTCTATTAAAGTTTCTTTACAAAATAAAAGAAAAGATTTTGAATAGTGAAGAACTATTAAATCACTATTTGGTCAGAGGCTATATGGAAATGTTGGTATTTCGTATGAGTAAACAGTTCCCGAGTGAAATAAAGAAGACTTGTAATGCAAAAGAGGATATTGTTTCATCAAAAGTAAAAATGAATATGATTCATGAAGCATTCTTCACAATATTTGCACTACTTGTGGCAATGTTAGATATTGGTATTCTTTTTTATGCATGGAAAACGAAAAACCTTACAGTAGGTTCTGTGGTTGCACTAATTGCACTGATTGAAAATGCTTATACGCCAATTGCCATTTTTAATGTACTTTATGTCCAATATAAATTGGACAAGGCGTCGTATAAGAGATTTGAGGAATTTTTAGGCTTAAAAGACGATGTTCAATTAAGAAACGGTAACGCAATAAATACAAATGTTGGAAAAATTGCAATAAGAAATTTATCATTCCAATATGAGGAACGAAAAATTATTGATGGCTTGAGCCTGTCAATACAAAAGGGAGAAAAAATAGCTTTTGTAGGAGAAAGTGGTTCCGGAAAATCGACCTTGATTAAGATTTTATTAGGGTTGCTAAAATATAATCAGGGAGAAGTCCGCTTAGGAGACATGGAGTTAAAAGAAATTTGTCTTAATAATCTGTATGATAGAGTTAGTTATTTATCACAGGATGCCCCTGTTTTTGACGGAACAATAAAAGAAAATCTGGTATTTGAGAAACAAGTGTCAGAAGAACAAATGCTAGGGGCATTGAGTGAAGTGCAACTATCTCATTTAGTTGAAAATCTTGCGGAAGGTTTAAATACTGAAATTGGTGAGAAAGGTACTTGTTTATCGGGTGGAGAAAAACAAAGACTTGCATTAGCTCGCTTGTGGTTTGAAGACTCCGAACTTGTCATTTTGGATGAAGCAACATCTGCAATGGATAATTTAACAGAAGAAAATGTAATGAAATCAGTTATGCAAAAAATGAAAGATAAAACTGTCATTGCCATTGCACATAGATTAAATTCCATTGCAGGTTTTGACAGAATTATTCTCTTTAAAGAAGGGAGGATTGTTGGACAAGGTACTTTTGAAGAACTACTACATACAGATTCTTATTTTATGGACTTGTATAATGCGAATGTGAAATAATTGTTTTTTAGGTCGAAACTTGTAAAAATACAAAGGGGCTGTTGCTATTGCACTTTTTTAATTGTTAGAGTAGCAGTCCCTTAGTGTACTTAAAGTTCAATAGAGTCTTCGGCGTTTACCCATATCTGCATAGTTCCATCCAGATATAGTTTTGCATATTCAAGATGTTCATCAATAGCAAGAGCATTTAATGCACACTGAGAGCATGGTGTAGTTTTAATACCATCTTCTGCCTTGTTGCAGTCAATACGGAGCATATATCCGGCACAGGTGTAAATGTCTATGCTATTCCGGTACATATTGTATTCTGCGTAAATAATATTCATATCGTGTCTCCTTCAAATCAATTAATCAAAATAAGAAATTCAGAAGCATTTCAATCAGTTCACCATGTCAGTTTCATTTTGTGTTATATGATTTTGTTTCCCTTGCTTTTTCCCTTACCTGAGTCCATAAACACTGATGGAACGATATAACACAAGGGAATATATAAGGGAAAGCACACCTGTCACAAACTTAGTATTTTCAATGGTTTGTGAGAAATTTGATAACAAAATATAACAGTTATTAAATTTCTTAGAATAGGTGAAATCTCAATCGGGAGTTGTAGGAGGAAATTTTTAATGAATATAACAGTTTATCTTGGGGCAAACGAAGGAAATGACCCATGCTTACGAAAAGCAGTTGAGGAATTGGGGGCATGGATTGGAAACAGTGGAAATGCACTTGTTTACGGTGGTTCTAAAGGTGGTTTAATGGGAGCATTGGCAGACAGTGTATTGAAGGCAGGCGGTGATGTTACGGGTGTTGAGCCGAATTTTTTTATTGAAAATGAGTTTCAACATGATGGACTGACAAAACTGATTGTGACTAAGGATATGTCTGAGAGAAAAAACAAAATGATTGAGTTAGGAGAAGCCTTTATTGCCTTCCCGGGCGGCACGGGAACATTGGAGGAAATTGCAGAGGTAATGTCGAATGTGTCTTTGAAACATCTGGAGGCACCCTGCATTCTCTACAACCTGAACGGTTACTACGATGATTTGAAAGCACTTCTAAATCATATGATTGAAAAAGGATTATCTTCTAACGAGCGACAGGAGGGAATCTTTTTTGTTAAAAATCTGGATGATATAAAGCGAATCTTGAGACGGGCATAACTTATGTTTGCACAGTAAAATGGAGTTGCATTAGCGAAAGACAGAGCACGATCAATTCCTGTTTAAGGAGAAATTATGGCTTCAAACAAGGAATACTTAGAGTATATTTTAGGACAGTTATCTGAATTGGAAGAAATCACATATCGCACCATGATGGGAGAATTTATTCTTTATTATCGAGGCAAAATCGTAGGTGGCATCTATGATGATAGATTACTCGTGAAACCAGTAAAATCAGCTGTCCGGTATATGCCGACAGCTCCGTATGAATTGCCATATGATGGAGCAAAGAGGATGCTGTTGGTAGAGGAAGTGGATAATAAGGAATTCCTGACCGGATTGTTTGATGCTATGTATGCGGAGTTACCAGCATCAAAACAGAAAAGGGGGAAATAGATATTGTACTAGCAGACGAATTGGATACATCTGTGAGCACATTACATGATGAATCCGTATCAGAATCAGCGTCAGACGATTTAAACTTTAAGAATAAGGAGAAAATTCATGAAATATATAAGAGTGACGAAAGAAAATATTGAAAAAGAGCATATCTGTTGTGCGATTTCAAGCAACAAGGATATACAGGTAATATCAAAGAAAAACTGGCTGAAAGAGCGATTTGATGATGGATTGGTATTTCTCAAGAGTATAGAGCGTGGAAAATGCTTTATTGAGTATATTCCGGCAGAAAATGCATGGAATCCAATCATGGCAGAGGGTTATATGTATATTGACTGTTTGTGGGTGGCTGGTTCTTTCAAAGGCAATGGTTATTCGACTGATTTACTGAATGCCTGTATAGAAGACAGCAAAGCAAAGGGGAAAAAGGGAATCTGTATCCTGTCAGCCGCTAAGAAAAAGCCTTTTCTGGCAGACCCGAAGTTCCTGAAATATAAGGACTTTACAGTCTGCGATGAAGCAGATAATGGTATTCAGCTCTGGTATCTGCCTTTTTCTTTGGATGCGGCTAAGCCTGAATTTAAGGAGTGTGCGAAGCATCCACACATTGAGCAGGCAGGCTATGTATTGTACTATACCAATCAATGTCCGTTTAATGCAAAATATGTTCCGATGCTTCTTGAAGTTGCCAAGGAAAGAGAGGTTCCGTTTCAGGCAATCAGACTGGAAACGAAAGAAGAAGCACAGAATGCTCCGACACCGGTTACAACCTATGCATTATTTTATAACGGAGAATATGTCACGAATGAGCAGATGAATGATAAAAGATTTATAAAGCTTCTGGATGGGATGGGAAAATAAATGAGCAAATTCGAACTCTACTCTCCGTAGGTTGAGGATATTCATACGCTGAAATAGAATGGTGTCATGGAGGTAACGAACATGGATCAGTATGTAACAGGTGCAGTCATAAAGAGACTGCGTGAGGAAAAAAACATGACACAACAGCAACTGGCAGATAAATTGTCAGTCAGTGCAAAGACAATTTCCAAATGGGAAACAGCGAAATGATATCCGGATATCACACTATTAGAATCCATTGCCAATGCATTATCGGTGTCGGTGACAGAGTTTATTTCCGGTAATACAATAGTTACATTATCTGCTTTTGAATGGGAGAAGGATAGAAAAACGCTGATATATGGGCAGGTAGACTATATGTATGGAGAAGCACTTTATAAGCCTGAAATGAAAGAAGGAAATCCTATAAGGTTATATAGTTTGGATGAAATCACGGAGATATTCGGTAAATTAGGACTTCGTATTTGTAACAGCTTTGCTGATTTCAGTGGAAAGCCGAGTTCTGATAATGATATTCAATTGATGGTTTATTCCATACGAGAATAAAAATAGAGTAGACGAATTATTTAGCAATCTTCATCAAATCTTTATTTTTTTCTGTTAGGTTATATTTCAGTAAGAAATGAAATATAGAAGGAAGGATAGTAAAGATGGAAATGATGTTACAGACACAAAATCTATGTAAATATTTTAGAAAACAGAAAGCGGTAAATAATGTTTCACTTAATATCGAAAAGGGACAGATTTATGGACTGCTTGGACCGAATGGTGCTGGTAAATCTACCACATTGAAAATGCTGACCGGTATGATGAAACCAACTGCAGGAAAGATTTACTTTGATGGAAAACTTTTGGATAGGAAAGATTTATCAAAAATAGGAGCGTTAATTGAAAATCCGCCTATTTATGAAAATCTTTCCGCCAGAGAGAATTTGAAGGTAAGACAATTATTGCTTGGTACAGATGAAAACAGAATTGATGAGGTCTTGCAGATTGTATCACTTACAAACACCGGAAAGAAGAAAGCAGGACAGTTTTCTTTGGGGATGAAGCAAAGACTAGGCATTGCAATGGCATTGCTTGGAGAACCGGAACTTTTGATATTGGATGAACCTACGAATGGATTAGATCCAATAGGCATCGAGGAATTACGAGAGCTGATCCGGTCTTTTCCGGAACAGGGAATCACTGTAATTCTCTCCAGTCATATTCTCTCAGAGGTACAGTTACTTGCAGATAAAGTCGGGATTATTTCAGGTGGAATCTTAGGATACGAAGGAGCATTAAAGCAGGGAGATAATCTTGAAGATTTGTTTATGAATGTGGTAAGAAAAAACCAGAAAGCAGGTGAAATCCATGGTTAATATTATAAAAGCAGAACATCAAAAAGCCAAAAGAACCATGCGAAAAAAGTTTATCTGGGGATTTCCTCTTCTTACATTTGTCATGGCATTTATATTTACTCTTGGGATGACAAATGCTTATGCAGAAAGTGTTTGGAACTGGTGGTATACACTTTTGCTGCCGGGGATGATTGCTCTATTTTGTTATCTTTCTGTGGCGCAGGAGAAAAAGATAAAATACTATCATTTAATGACTATTCCCACAGACAGAAGAAAATTGTTGCTGGGGAAAATTATTTATATTGGGTACATGATTTTGTTTTCTAATGTGATTGTGTTTGCAGGAGCAACGCTTGGAGGCTTTCTTCTAACGACACATGTTCCAGTTGGAGGAGCGTTGATTGCAGTATTGTTTCTGACGGTTTCTGAGTTATGGGAGATTCCGGTAGCTTTATTTTTAAGTGAACGATTTGGAATGATTGTAAACCTGTTCGTCTGCCTATTTATTACCGTCAGCGGTGTGGTAATATCACAAACCAGAATCTGGTATGTACTTGTTTCTGCAATCCCTATGCGAATGATGTGCCCGTTGCTTCATGTTTTACCAAATGGACTTGCCGCAGAAGCAGGGAATCCTCTTTTGGATACGGGAGTCATTGTTCCGGGAATGTGTCTCTCAATCATCTGGTTTGTTTTTGTAACGGTTCTGTTTTTGAAATGGTTTGAGAGAAGAGAGGTGAAATAAGATGATTGGAAGATCTCTTAATGCAGACTTGCGAAAGATGAAAGGAACATCTGTGATTCTGGCACACTTACTGATTCCGATTATAACCAGCGTTATATTTTTAATATATTACTTTTTTTCACCATGGAATGAAAATATGAAAGTGATTGCATTTTATCAGGCAATAGGAGCAGGACTTCCGGTACTTATTGGAATTTTTACAGCAAGTGTGATGGAACAGGAACAAAATGCAGGTGATTTTCAAAATCTGTTGTCTTTACCGGATAAACCTGCAGCATTTTTATCGAAACTGTTGATGCTACTGGTTTTGTGTCTGTGCTCTATCCTATTGACAGCAATCATATTCGGAATTGGATTTGGAAGAATCGCATCAAGCGATATCGAAATCATGAAAGGATGTATATTTGCAGCATTGCTGCTGTGGGGAAGCAGTGTTCCACTTTATCTGTGGCAGCTGATTCTGGCTTTTCAGTTTGGAAAAGGGGTATCCATTGGAGCAGGGATTATATCAGGACTAATTAGTGCATTGATGCTTACCGGACTTGGAGATTATGTGTGGAAATATGTATTTGTCTGCTGGACGGGTAGAGTACCATATACTTATCTGCAATCTGTATTGGGAGAAACTAGTGTAGGTGAATGGTTGTCATTCATACCAGGTTGCTTAATATTTACAGGGATTAGTATGGTATACTATTTTTGGTGGGTAAACCACTGGGAAGGAAACAGAATATCGGAATAGAATCGAGGGAAACTATGGCAAAAATACTGGCAGTTGATGATGAACCGGCAATTTTGGAAATGATAGAAAGCATTTTGAATAAGGATGGACATCTGGTTACCAAAGTAAGTAATCCACTAAAAATTAATATGGAAGAATTACATCGTTATGACCTGATTTTACTGGACATTATGATGCCTGGAATTGATGGCTTCGAATTATGCAAAAGAATCAGGGCACTTGTGGATTGTCCGATTTTGTTTCTTACGGCAAAAACGGAGGAAAACAGTCTGGTAAACGGACTTTCTTTAGGAGCAGATGATTATATTTCAAAGCCATTTGGAGTGATGGAACTTCGGGCAAGGATCAACGCGCATCTACGAAGAGAGCACAGGGAACATTCTGTCCGGATGGTTTTAGGGAGAGTCTGCATTCAGATGTCTCAAAAGAAACTGTTGATGGATGATAAAGAACTTCCGTTTACGAAAGCAGAGTACGAAATCTGTGAATTTCTGGCTAAAAACAGAGGACAGGTTTTCTCGAAGGAACAGATATTGGAAGCGGTCTTTGGCTTTGACAATGAGAGTAATGACAGTACTATAATCACGCATATCAAAAATATAAGAGCAAAATTTGCGGATTATGATTATACACCGATAAAAACAGTCTGGGGGATTGGATATAAATGGGAAGAGTAAAGAGAAGCAATGCACTCAGCTGGATTTTTATGAGATATGTACTGGTCATGCTTGGATCATTAGTAGGTTTGGTGATTGTTGCTTGGCTGCTGCTGTACCTTTTGATTAGTGTGGGCTGTATCTATCCGGCGAATTATGCAGAGCAAAAGATTAATGAAGCATATGATACGATTCTACGTGCAGATAAAGTGACTGCTGAGATGATTCCCGCACTTTGTGATTATGTAATCTTTTCAGAGAATGGAGAGAAAATAGGTGGAGATCTGTCAGAACAATACGAACAGATAGCATGGAATGTTGCAAAGTACGGAAACGCATCCGGGAAATATTTTTATAAAGTAATTGTAAGGGAAAATGAATATGTTGTATTGCAATATCGCCTGACACCTCAATATCATTCAGCTTTTTTGAGGGAGCATTTTATAGGACCACAGAATGTGATGAGTATTATGTCTGTGATTGGAGCGGTAGCGATTATCATCATTCCGTCCATACGTTTTGGAAAAAGAATCAAAAAGCAGATGCAGCCTGTATTAGACGCAATCGGACAAATAAAGGATCAAAATCTGGAATATGAGACATCCTGTTCCGGTATCAAAGAGTTTGATGACTGTTTATCGGCAATCGATGATATGCGAGATGCATTGCGAGAATCTTTAGAAAAGCAGTGGAAAACAGAGCAGGAAAAGAAACAACAGATGTCTGCTTTGGCGCATGATATTAAAACACCTCTTACGATTGTACGGGGAAATGCAGAACTACTTTCAGAGACTGAACTGACCACAGAACAGAAGAATAATATCACTTATGTTTTGAACGGCACAACACAGATACAAAGTTATGTAAAACAGTTGATAGATGTCACAAAATCATGGAATTGCAGTGATGTTACCTATACAACGGTGAGGTTAGAAGATTTTTTCGCAGATATAAAGGAACAGGCACTCGGACTGGTAGAAATCTATCACCAGAAGATAGATTGGAAGGCGGAACAAAGTGATAAAAAGGTAACGATTGCTTATGATCCAATGTTCCGAGCCGTAATGAATGTGATTCAGAATGCAGTGGAGCATACAAAAGAAAATGGAATCATTTATATTGACGCAAAGGAGCAGGATGACCGGCTGACATTCATTGTGGAGGATAGCGGATCAGGATTTACAAAAGAAGCATTATTGCATGGCACAGAGCAGTTTTTTATGGATGACACAAGTAGAAATGGCGAAGCCCATTATGGGATGGGACTATTTTTTGCAAAAACTGTGGCTGAAAAATATGGTGGAGGTATTAAACTTTCAAATTCTGAAAATACAGGTGGGGCGAGGGTAGAAATATTTTTCCTGAGTAGTCAAGAAACAAGCTAAATAGACCGCAAAGGTATTAGTTACGGAAATATAGTTCTGTAATTAATACCTTTTATTACTGCAATTATACTGAATACCATGACCCTTTTAGGCTATAATGTTCAATGAGAACTTGAATAAATGAAGAAAAATATATATAATATTGAATATGAAAGCCTTAATGGGCAGTGATTTTCAATGAAATGGAGTGATATTAATGGAAATTAGACGCGATAATTATCTACAACAGTTAATTTCATATCGTTTTGATGGATTGGTGAAAGTTATTACTGGTATCAGAAGATGTGGCAAATCCTATCTTTTAAAAAATTTATACAGAGATTATTTAATTGAGAATGGTGTAAAAGAGGAACAGATTATTACAATTGAGCTTGACCTTGCAAAAGATATTAAATATCGTAATCCACTTATTCTTTCATCCTATGTAAGAGAAAAAGTGGAAAAAAGTAAAGAGGAATATTATCTTTTTGTCGATGAAATACAAATGTCCGATGAAGTAGCTAATCCATATAATCCCGATGGTAAAAAAATCACTTTTTATGATTCTCTTAATGATTTAAGAGGTTTATCAAATTTAGATGTTTATGTAACCGGAAGTAACTCAAAAATGCTTTCCAGTGATATTCTTACTGAATTTAGAGGACGAAGTGATGAAATAAGAGTGCATCCTCTTAGTTTTGCTGAGTATTATTCTGCTGTTGGGGGAGATAAGAACGAAGCGTTTGACGAATATGCATTTTATGGCGGTATGCCGCTTATTTTATCCAGACCTAATGATATGGCTAAGATGAATTATCTAAAATCACTTTTTTCAGAAGTATATATTAAGGATATTGTAGAACGAAAGAGAATCGAGAGGCAGGATGTACTTGAGCAAATTTTAGATTTGCTTTGTTCATCGGTTGGCTCGCTGACAAATCCAACAAAAATTGCAAATGCTTTGAAATCTAAGCAGAGTGGAGGAGTGTCTGCTAATACAATTCGTGCATATATTGGACATTTGGAAGATGCGTTCCTTTTTTCAGAAAGTAAACGATATGATGTAAAAGGAAAATCATATTTTGATTCACCTAATAAATATTACAGTGAAGATATAGGCTTAAGAAATGCAAGAATAGGTTTTCGTCAGATAAATGAAGCTGAGAATCGTGTAGACTTACAGAGTGGTTCT
>ERZ791837.856-NODE-856-length-22177-cov-3.508996_pt1 | contig 22177 bp, 19 predicted proteins | sample MGYA00510292_ERZ791837 | MGnify/ENA primary metagenome ERZ791837 (study PRJEB30046, sample SAMN00715259) | human gut metagenome | study: EMG produced TPA metagenomics assembly of the A metagenome-wide association study of gut microbiota in type 2...
TGGAATGTCTAAATATCCCGTACGATTATATGTATCAACAATATTCATATCTGCTATTTCTTTTTTTCTTTCTTCTGAAATATAGTCATATATATAATTCATAATTTTACCCCACATCTCTTTATTAAAGCACATTAATAATTAATGCCATATCAACGCTACAGCTAATGAAGCAGCTATTATTGCTGTCATACATTTTTTCTCTTTATACCGAACCCATGATATATTAATTATCGTGTTCCATTTCCGCTTTTTCTTTTATTCTTCTTCACAAAATTTCATAAATAATTCCATAGCTTCCTTAGACATTCCACCCCATGCACTGTTTCTTTCGAATATCTGGTCAATAACCTGAGAAAAATCATTTGTTCTATATGTAATATCTCCTTCATAATATCCCATGAATTCACCATTATCATTGGAGAAGCATACTACTTCTCCATCTCCTGACATTTCTCCTATAACCGTCAGATTATCTGGCATGAAATTATGATGGAAATCATCTGTTCCCCAAAACATTGCACTTGATCCATCAATCAGACATTTTTCTGTAAATCTGAGCCATTCCTTATATGTCTCTGGAATCTTTACGCCATTTGCCTCCTCCCATTTATTTAATTTATCTTCATCTATTGGTTCATTAAAATATGTTTTTCCAAGCTCATCATCATTGTCCCGCTTGTCACACCACTCATATAATTCTTCAATCTTGCTCTTTAAACTGTTATTTTCTGGTATCCCTATCTTTGTATACATATTTATTATCCTCTCTTTCCTTGTCCATGCGCACCCAATATATGTTCCTCTGGTGTCAATGCCTGTATATTTTTCCATTCTCCTATATACTCTGGATGTTCCTGATAACTCATCATATGATGTCCTTCATATCTTACAGGTGTTCCATTCTCATCTGTAAGTTTTTCTCCATTTTTATATTGAACAGGTTTTCCGGCATAAATTCTTTTATTGCCAGTGTCTAAATTTATATTATATATAGCTTCTATTTCGTCCCCATTCCACTGTCTTGTACAACGCCCATTATTTAATAATTCACGCTCATGAATCCAAAATCCCTGAATTGCTTTTCTTCTTAACAAATCATTTCTAAAAACAAAACGAATTTTATCATTTACAGCTTCTAACATTATTTCCAAATATTCTATTGCCCAGTTCAGTATATTAGTAAAGTCACCCACTTCCCTGATATAGCCATGGTCGTAACGGACAAATTCACCCATATTTACATCGAAGCACAATCTCTCCCCATCTCCAATTACATTTCCTACTACTATAAATTCCTCTGGAACAAGCTGACCATAATATCCATTCTTTGATGGCATAAATAATTCCAATACTCCTCCTGCAATATAACTATATTTGCTTAAAAGAAGCCATTCTTTATAATTTTCAGGTAATACAACCCCATTCTCCTTTTGCCATAAATCCAATTCTTCCATTGTGGCAGCATTAGAAAACTCTGAATAATCAGCATTATCTAATTTTTCACACAGCATTTTAATCTTCTCATATGCATTTTTAACTTGTTCATTCATAAATTATTCCCTCACTTCCCTTCAAAAACAAAAAAGCAGACAACATCACATTCCATGACATCATCTGCAACTCAACCATCTTATATCTTCAATATATCCAATACTCTCCAGACTACTGAATCAACTTAGACTTGTAGCTTTGTGTCCCTGCATTTCTGCAGGTTTACCCCTCTTTTGTTTTTGTAAAACTACTCGTTTATTATGTTATCATGGATACCAAGGGATTTCAACTATTCAAATAGTGATTAGTAAAATATCATAACCCAATTCGATTGATTTTTCATTTTCAATCCGACAGATTTTTAAGTTTCAATCCGATTGATTTTTCATTTTGATATGCTCTTATATTATTATCTAATAATTTTGTAATAATTGAATTAAAAAAGAATACACTTGTAATATCGCATGATATAATGCCATTGGATAGATAACTATATTCAAGCTATGCACGAAACCCCCACGAGCTGCTTTCTCGTGGGGGTTTCTATTCCGTTCTGGCAGGGTGGCTTATACCCCAGGCTGACTACCTTTATTCATGTCTATCCAGCCATTTGCAGATATAATACGAATTTCTCTTGACCTAAACCTGACTTTAGGTGCTATCATATAAAATGTATTAAAATATAAGATAAGGAGTATCAGAAAACATGTATATTGAGAATATTAACAGTCCTGCTGATGTGAAGACATTAAACATCATGCAGCTTAATGTCCTTGCAGAAGAAATGCGTCACGCCCTTCTTACAAGAGCCAGCAGACACGGCGGACATTTTGGTCCTAACTTCGGTATGGTAGAAGCAATCATCGCCATGCATTATGTATTTGATTCGCCTAAAGATAAAATCGTATTTGATGTATCACACCAGTGCTATCCTCACAAAATGCTCACTGGAAGAAAAGATGCATATCTTTATGAGGAGCATTATGATGATGTGTCAGGATACACTAATCCGGACGAAAGCGAACATGATTTCTTTACTGTAGGTCATACTTCAACTTCTATAAGTCTTGCCTGCGGTCTTGCCAAAGCAAGAGATTTAAACGGTGAAGATGGTAATGTAATCGCTGTTATAGGTGATGGTTCTTTAAGCGGCGGCGAGGCTTTGGAAGGTCTTGATTTTGCTTCTGAATTAAATAGCAACATGATTATTGTTGCTAACGATAACGACATGTCTATTGCTGAAAATCACGGTGGTCTTTATGGCAACTTAAAGCTTCTTCGTGAAACAAATGGACAGGCTGAATGTAATCTTTTCAAAGCAATGAACCTTGATTACATCTATGTTGATAAGGGTAATGATATCGCTTCTTTAATTGAAGCATTTGAAAAGGTTAAAGATACTAAAAAGGCGGTTGTTGTCCACATTAATACGCTTAAAGGCAAGGGTTATGCACCTGCTGAACAGAATAAGGAAGAATGGCACTGGCATATGCCTTTTGATATTGCAACCGGAGAATCTCTTTTCAAGGACGGAGAGCCTGATTTCGCTGACGCTTCTTTAGAGTATCTTTTAAAGAAGATGGACGAGGACAAGAGTGTTGTTGCAATCACAGCCGGAACTCCTACTGTTATGGGATTTACTGCTGACATGCGAGCTAAAGCAGGAAAACAGTTTGTTGATGTTGGTATCGCAGAGGAAACTGCTGTTGCATTAGCTTCCGGTATCGCCGCTAACGGCGGAAAGCCGGTATTTGGCGTTTACAGCTCATTTATACAGAGAACCTATGACCAGATTACTCAGGATGTATGTATCAACGGCAATGCAGTAACATTTGCAGTATTTGCAGGTTCTGTGTACGGAATGAATGATGTAACTCATCTTGGGCTTCAGGATATCCCTATGCTTAACAGCATTCCGGGACTTGTATATCTTGCACCTGTTACTAAGGAAGACTATGTTGCCATGCTTGACTGGTCTTTAACACAGAATGAGTATCCTGTTGCTATTAAAGTTCCGGGTGGCAGCATGATTTCAACAGGCACGCCTGTAACTAAAGATTTTGGCAAGCTGGACACTTATGAAATTACCAAGAAAGGAAGCAAGGTTGCTATCCTCGGACTTGGAACTTTCTATGAAAATGCCGTTAAAGCTGCTGATATTCTTAAGTCTTCACACGGAATTGACGCAACTGTTATCAATCCTTACTATATCTCAGGTATTGACGCAGACACTCTTAATGAATTAAAGAAAGACCACGCAGTAGTTGCAACTCTTGAGGACGGCTATCTTGAAGGCGGCTTCGGAGCTAAGATTGCAGCATTCTATGGTTCTTCTGACATGAAGGTATTAAACTTTGGTATTAAGAAAGAATTTATTGACAGATACGATGCATCAGAAGTATTAAAGGACAACCACCTTACTCCTGAACAGATTGCCGAAGATATCGCAGCAACATTATAACTATATTGTTTCATTATAATCGAAAAGACATGGCAATCATTTTTATCAATGACTGTCATGTCTTTTTAGAATTTATCCCTGTCTTTCGTTTCCATAATGACTGTGGCATGATTAAATACATGCATATTTGACGTGATACCTATAGATAGTCGCATTAGTCAAGTTCTTATAGGACAATTTCAGCAAATTGCCTGCTAAACCAGCCATTTTATCTCTCAATCCACCTATCAAAAGCTTCCTCGTGCCAACCTTATAGGTAATTCCGCACCGAAAACACTTTTTCTGTCTGAAAACAGCCTATAAAGCCTCTATAAAAAACAATCTTATAGGACGTGCCAGCCTGAGCGCCACATTACAGTTATCTCACCAACAGTCTCTAGCAGCACGCCTCAGCATTCCTTAGCAGCCTCCACAAACTCCTCAGCCCAGTGCTTCCACGACCACCTGACTTTGGCATACTGAACGCCTCTTGCCACTTTCTCCTTCATAGACCCCACATCAGCCACAAGGCTTTTAATCTTCTCTCCAACATTTTCCAGTTCATCAAGAGAATAATATTCAACTCCTGAATCCATAGGAATCTCACGCCGCATATAAGTACTTCCGTCTGTAATACTAACACAGCCATTCATTAACGCAAGCGGCGTCCTGTCATGTATTCCTGCCTTAAACCACGGAAGCTGGTTAATCGACAGACGGGCATTATTATATATATTTGGAAGCTCTCCATACATTACCTCTCCACAGTCCTTAACAAACTCTTTAATAAATGGCAAATCCTCTTTCATAAGAACCTCTGCCTTCGTAAGAAAAGTATCCCAGTTATGTCCATACAGCTTCACAGGCACATGATTTCTTATAAGTTGAACCACAATCTCCTGTCTTATGGCCGCCTGAATATAAACATCCGCCATGAAATTCTCCTGCAGCTTCTCCGCTGTCTGAACTCCACTAATACCCGGATACATCTGCCTTATGGCTTCCTCCTGCGTAAGCTCCGGATTATCAAACAGTATTTGTGTAAATGTATTAAAAAAATAAACATTTTCACTATCCTGCTTCTTTGCCTTAAAATACACCATATCAGGGTCAGTATAAGACGCTGTGAATATCAGGTCATTATCACGCATATCATATGGCTTCAGACCGCTCTCTGCCTGCTTTGCAGCAAGCGGAAGAACAATACATCTGTTAATATGAGGATAGGTTTCATCAATAAACTTTTTATGCATCTCATCAAGACATATTACATTCATGTTCTTTAAAGGCACTTTGAGACTGTCATGATGATAGAACGGATGGTCAAGAATATAATGCCAGACCGCTTTTCCAAGCCTGTCAAAGCAATATCTTCCCGAATCATCACATACTGCATCCAGCTTTGTATTAATATCAAACACATAATCAAAAGGCTGGGAGTCATACTCATCAGCCAGCTCACACATTCTTTCTCTCTGTGTGGCTTTATCAAGTCTGATATGCATGACTTCCCAGCCCATTGCCTTTAATTCTTCACTTATACAGTCAATAAAGTAAGTTGTTGAGTCATAGCATATAGAACCATTACTTAAGAAAAGTATTCTATCTGACACAACCAATCAGCTCCTTAATATCTGCTACATTATTCTTTTCCATATATTCCCTGATTCCATCAATAACCTTAATAGTTGTATATGGATCATTAAAATTCGCTGTTCCAACAGCAACTGCACTTGCACCAACCATAATCATTTCAAGTGCATCCTCTGCTGTTCTGATTCCACCCATTCCGATTATAGGAAGGTTAATTGCATTGGCAACCTGATAAACCATTCTTACTGCGATTGGATGAATAGCAGGTCCTGATACACCCGCAGTCTTGTTAGCTACTGCAAATGTTCTTCTGTTCACATCAATCTTCATACCTGTAAGAGTATTAATAAGCGAAACTGCGTCAGCACCACCTGCCTCTACAGCCTTTGCCATCTCTGTAATATCAGTAACATTAGGGCTTAACTTCATAATAACCGGCTGCTTTGCTACCTTCTTAACCGCCTTAGTAATAGCTTCTGCAGAAGATGGAACCTGTCCGAAAGCAATTCCACCCTCTTTGACATTAGGGCATGAGATATTGATTTCAAGAAGGTCAACTGGCTGTTCGCCAAGCTTTTCAACAGCATCCACATAATCTGCCTCAGATTTTCCACAAACATTAACAATAATCTTAGTATCGTACTGTTTAAGAAATGGAATATCTCTTTTTACAAATGTATCAAGTCCCGGATTCTGTAATCCGATAGCATTCATCATCCCACCATAAGTCTCAGCAATTCTTGGTGTAGGATTGCCCGGCCACGGAATATTGGCAACACCCTTGGTTGTCACTGCACCGAGTCTGTTAAGATCAACATATTCTCCGTACTCCATGCCTGAACCGAATGTTCCGGAAGCAACTGTCACAGGATTCTTTAATTCAACTCCTGCAATATTGACTGACATATTAATATCGCTCATTACAGTTCTACCTCCTTAACATTAAATACCGGACCTTCCTTGCACACTCTCTTATTCTTAACCTGAGAATGGTCGTCAATCTCAGTTGATTTACATACACATGCAAGACATGCACCAATTCCGCATGCCATCTTCTCTTCTAATGAAACATAACACGGAATATCATTCTCAAGTGCATATGCCTTAATTGCACGAAGCATAGGAGTTGGTCCACAGGCAAATATAACATCTGCCTCAACCTTTTCCTGTTTTACAGCATCTAATACATTACCCTTTGTTCCAACACTTCCATCTTCAGTTGCAATATACACATCTGTATCAGCAACTGCTTCAAAATCTTCCTTAAGGAAAGTCTGGCTGTTTCTGTAACCGACTACAACATTCTTGTGGCAGTCTAATCTTCTTGCAAGCTCAAGCATAGGAGGAACACCTATTCCGCCACCGAAAAGAATAGCCTTATCAAAACTTCTGCCTTCTGCCTTAATCTCTGCAGCAATTTTTCCCAGATCATAACCATTGCCAAGAGGTCCCTGAATATCAAGATATTCTCCCGCCTTCATCTTAGAAAACTCTTCTGTTCCCTTGCCGGCAACTCTGAATACAATTCTTAAATTATTATTCTCAACCTTACATATACTGATAGGTCTTGGTAACATTCTTGAACCATCATTAGAATATACTGATATAAACTGTCCTGCCTTAGCGGCCTTAGCAATATTCTTTGTTTCAAACCATATTTCATAGACTCCGTCAGCAAGACAATCCGCCTTAAGAATCTTCGCATTTTCTCTGTACGCCATAATAATCTCCATTATTAACCTGTGTGTAAATATGTATAATTACTTGCCAAGTGCTCCGTTGATATCAGCAATCATATCAAGAGCAGCCTGTCTTGAAGCTTCTCCGAAGTTCTTCTCACCAAACTTCGCATACTGCTCCTTAGTATATGCTGCAATAATTCCTCTTGAGCTGTTTACAATAGCTCCAAGTCCGTCAGGATTAAAGAAATCAACAAGATCCTTGCCCTGTCCGCCCTGTGCACCATATCCTGGTACAAGGATATACGCCTTAGGCATAACCTTTCTTAATACTCTTCCCATCTCTGGGTAAGTAGCTCCAACAACCGCACCGACATTGCTGTAATCTCCGTCCATGCTTGAAGCTCCCCACTCATTAACCTTCTCACCAACTAACTCATATAATGGTCTTCCGTTGATAAGCTGATCCTGGAATTCTCCGCTTGAAGGATTAGAAGTCTTAACAAGTATAAATATACCTCTGTCCTGCTCATTACAAACCTTAATAAATGGATTGATTCCATCAGAGCCAAGATATGGATTAACAGTTGCAAAATCTTCGTCAAAAGGTGTAATTGCCTTAGATCCAACATTTACCTTTCCAAGATGTGCTACCGCATAAGCCTCAGAAGTTGAACCAATATCACCTCTCTTAACATCACCGATAACAATCATGCCTTTCTCGTGACAGTAATCAACTGTTTTCTTGAATGCCTTAAGTCCTTCAATTCCAAACTGCTCATACATTGCAATCTGTGGTTTAACAGCTGGAACAATGTCATATATATTATCTATAATACCTTTGTTATACTGCCATATAGCCTCTGCTGCTCCCTCAAGTGTCTCACCATACTGCTCAAATGCAGCATCTGCAAGATGCTTTGGAAGATACTTCATCATCGGATCAAGTCCTACAACTATTGGTGCATTAGTCTCTACAATCTTATCAACAAGCTTCTTAATCATTAATCTACTTTAGCCTCCTTAATTCATACGCAAAATCACTTTATTCTACAACTTTGGAACTTCTCTTTCAATAAGAATTTCTGTTCCATTATGGTCTGAATACACAACTCTTCCGTTAACAAGCGTATATAAAACCTTTCCATACACATGCTTTCCTTCAAATGGAGTATTCTTTCCCTTTGAAGCAAATCTGTTGCTGTCAATATCATACTCTTCTGTAGGATTAACAACTGTTATATCAGCAACTTTTCCCGGTGCAAGAACTCCTCTGTCAATTCCAAGTATCTTAGCCGGATTATAACTCATTTTCTCAACCATCTGTAACGGAGTAAGCACTCCTGTTCTTACAAGCTCAGTAATAGTAACCGGAACTGCTGTTTCAAGACCTACTACACCAAACGGTGCTTCGTCAAAAGGTCTTTCCTTCTCAGTAGGATGATGTGGAGCATGGTCTGTTGCAATAACATCAATAACCCCTGATGCAAGCGCTTCTTTAAGAGCCTTTACATCATCTGCCTTTCTTAAAGGAGGGTTAATCTTAAAGTTTGCATCATCCCCGTTCACCGCATCCTCTGTCAGTGTGAAATGATGTGGGGCAACCTCTGCTGTCACTGGAATCCCCTGTTCCTTGGCAATCTTTATAATAAATGCTGATTCCTTATTAGACACATGACTTATATGCAGCTTTGCACCTGTATTCTTTGCAAGAAGAATATCTCTTGCAACAATAACATCCTCAACGGCATCCATTATTCCGAAAAGACCAAGTTCCTTGGCTCTCTCTCCGGCATTCATAACACCTCTTGCAGCCAAGTTAGTATCTTCACAATGTGCAAATACCGGAATGTCAACCTCTGCTGCCTGCCTCATAGCCTGCCTTGCAGTTCTTGCATTCATAATAGTTCCGCCATTGTCACTGACTGCAACAGCACCTGCATCCTTAAGAGCCTCAAAATCAGTAAGATATTCTCCCTCCTGACCCGCAGTCATGGCTGCTATTGTATACAGATTAATGTCAGTAACCTCTTCTGCCTTATCTGTTACATATTGCAGCATATCAACATTATCAATTACAGGTTTCGTATTAGGCATCATGCAGACTGTTGTATATCCGCCTCTTGCTGCTGCTCTTGAGCCTGTTCTGATTGTTTCCTTATGCTCAAGTCCCGGTTCCCTGAAATGTGCATTAAGGTCAACCAGTCCGGGCATAACCATACAGCCTGATGCATCAATCACTTCATCAGCCTGTGACTCATCAATATTCTCTTCCATTGCTGCAATAAATCCGTCATTAATAAGCACATCAATAACTTTGTCTGTTTTACTTGCAGGGTCAAGTACTCTGCCTTCTTTAATCAGTATGTTCATTCGCCCAATCTCCCCTCTAAGTTTTTCTCTTCAAAAATATTGGCTGGTACAGGCTTTCCAAAATAATATCCCTGTATATAATCCACACCAAGACTTTTAAGCAGTTCAAACTGCTCCTTATGTTCAACACCTTCGACAACAATCTTAGTACCGATAGTCTTGGAAAGGTCGACTATAAGCTTAATAAATGCCTGTGCATAATCATCTTCAACAATATCATCAATAAATGTCTTATCAACCTTAATGATATCAAGAGGAAGTTGCTTTATATAGTTAAGTGAAGAATAACCTGTACCAAAATCATCAAGTGCAATCCTAGGTCCTAACTTCTTAAGTCCTGTAATAATATCCATAACTCTCTGCATATCATTAATTGCAAATGATTCTGTAATCTCAAGTACTATATTCTTAGGATTAACACCTGTTTTATCAAGAATTCTTTTAATATTTTCGACAACATCCTTCTGTAAAAGCTGCACTACTGACAGATTCACATTAATATAGAAATCTGGATGTCCATTATCATTCCATAGCTTACATCTTCTGCATGCTTCCTCAAGGACATAGTCACCAATTGAAGTAATAAGTCCAAGATATTCTGCCAGCGGTATGAACTCACCCGGCCCCATAAATCCCAGTGCTTTGCTGTCCCATCTTACAAGCGCCTCACAGGAAGTACACATCTGTGTATTAACATCAACAACGGGCTGATAGAATACTACGAATTCATCAATTCCTGTAGAAACTGCCTGTCTCATGTTATTCTCGATATCAAGCCTCTTGGCTGTTGAATTCTCAACCTCACTGCTGTAATAAGTATAGCCGTTCTTTCCTGACCTCTTTGCCTCATACATCGCAACATCTGCCATTCTTGTTATTTCATGAACATCAACACTGTTATCCGGGAACACTGCAACTCCCATACTCATTGTACAGAAATATTCAGTTTCCATAAGATACCACGGCTTATTAAACAAAGCAGTTATATTGCCAATAATATTATTTATGTCTCCAAATATTTCAGGTTCAACTATTATTACAAATTCATCTCCACCCATTCTGTAACAATGTCCACGCAAACCTGGAATTCCCGTAAGTCCTGCCGCAATCTGCTGAAGAAGTATATCCCCATACTGATGGCCAAGTCCATCATTAATATGCTTGAAATCATCAAGATCAATAAACAGTACCGCTCCTTTAAGTCCTGCCTTTTCCGTTCTTCTTATAACTTTTCTTAAATCGACTTCACATTTCATACGGTTATACAGACCTGTAAGAAAATCATTATGTGCCTGATATTCAATCTTCTGCTGATTCTTTTTCTTCTGGGTAATATCTACGGCGGTCACAACAATAACCTCACTTCCGTCAATCCACTCCAATTCAGAAAACCTCACCTCGAACCACAATCCTGACTCTGTATTGTAGCGTTCCATGGATGCTCCGATGCTTCTATGTACATCTTCGCATGTAAACACATCCTCCAGACATTCCCTTATTGTATCCCGAACCTCCTGTACATTAGCTGCCATCTCATTCTCAAACAATATATTGCCAGAATACCTGCTGCACACAATAATTCCAGAGCCTATATTATCAAGAATCTTCTGTAAAACATCATAAGATGATATAAGTGAATTATTAATTACCTTGCTCTGTGCTATACCATGAAGTACCAGTGCCATGTCGCTTATGTATTCCTTAATCTTATTATCTGATACTGCCTGTACATCATTACTAAGAACTATAAGATACATTGCTTTTACATTATTAATTAAAATCGGTACTGTTATACTCAGTTTTACTCCAAGTCTGTCCAGAAGCCCTTTCTGTGCTGTATCCGCATTTCCTTCGTATGTAATCTTAATTGCATCTGAACATAATACAAACTCTGACCGTTTAACCGTACCTGATTCGTCTTTAAAACAATTTCCGGTTTCAGATATCACATGCATAGTGTCACTTTCCCTGTCTATCTGCATTACAACAGCATCACATACATCCATGCTGTCAGTAATACATTCAAGAACACTATCTGCTGCCTGAGTAAATGTAACATTATTTTCAAGCATACGTATAATTTCTGAAAGCCCTATATTTCTGTTATTATCACTACCCAAAATATTCCTCCAGCAATACACAAATCTAATAATATTATAGCCTATTACAATCTTTTTGGAAACTGATTTTTGCATGATTTTACAATCATTTCAATATACATTTTTAATTTAACAGATAATTAATTGTTTTATCTTTTTGAGGGTGTTATTATATCTCTATATCAATTTATTTATGAGGATTATTATGGATATTATTAAATTCAACACAACATTAAAAGCTTCTGGAAAGGATTATTTCAAGATTGTATTTTGGAACAGATTTATAAGAAACCCAATTGAACTTATTCTGTCATGGCTTCCTGCCGTAATTTCACTCGTACTTTTGTGCCTGCATTATTATTCCAGCTTTTTACTGATTCTTTATGCTGTATGCTGGTTTTACCCAATATATATTTTTGGATACCAGTTCAGGTCAAGTGTTAACTATCATTTAAAGCACAGAGATCCATCAGAAGAAGCCCCATGTACAATTACTCTTATGAATAATGCTATTATGGCAGATATTCCAGAGCATAATCTTGTATACACATATGAGTGGAATCAGTTCACTAATGTTTACAACAAATTCGGCTATTACATGTTATTTAACAAAGGACGTATGATTGTCATGTTAAGTCAGAAGGACATGTCAGATGATATCAAAGCTGCTGTTCCTGCGTATATCAAGTCACATGTTGACAGAAACATTTGCAAAATCAACTTCTAAAAACTATACACAAAAGGCGTTTCAAACAGTTAAAGTTGAAACGCCTTTTATCATACTCTTTTAAGTTATCTTGCAAGCCATCCGCCATCAACAGCCAGTGTAAATCCATTAACATAATCTGATGCAGCTGATGCAAGGAACACAACTGCTCCCTTCATATCATCAGGAGTTCCCCAGCGTCCTGCCGGAATTCTGTCTATAATAGCTTCGCTTCTGTCAGAATCACTCCTTAACTGTGCCGTATTATTAGTAGCCATATATCCTGGTGCAATAGCATTAACGTTAATGTTATGGCATGCCCACTCATTACACATAGCTTTTGTAAGTCCCATACCAGCACTCTTACTTGCTGTATAAGAAGGAACTCTTATGCCTCCCTGATATGAAAGCATGGAATTGATATTAATAATCTTGCCACCATGTCCCTGCTTAATATACTGCTTTGCAAATGCCTGGCTTAAGAAGAATACCATCTTCTGATTAACCTGAATAACACTATCCCATTCATCTTCTGTGAAATCAATAGCATCATTTCTCTTAATAAGTCCTGCATTATTAACAAGAATGTCGACCTTTCCAAAAGCTGCAAGAGCACCATTCACAATAACATCTATAGCTGACATATCTGAAAGGTCTGCTATAACCTCAGCAAATTCTCCTCCATCAGCTTCAATAAGCTTCTTAGTATCCTCGCAGGATCTTCTTGCAACACCTACAACCTTAGCACCTGCCTGTGCAAGTGCAACGGACATTCCCTGTCCAAGGCCTGTATTGGCGCCTGTAACTACTGCAACCTTTCCATCTAGTCTGAATGCATCAATTATAGACATATATTCTTCTCCTTCTAAATCCATTTAATTAAAACCTATTATATTATTAGCTATCTTGTATCCCTGCTTAGATATCCATCTTCCTGCAGATGTAGGGATATTAACAGACCAGCCCAAAAGACTGTGTCGTAACTTCTTGTAAAGCACTTCATCCTTATCCTTAGCATACTGCCAGAGTGCCTTCTTCTTCGCAAGATGTTCCTTTGTTCCAGATACAATTAAGAATATAGACGATACTTCCATCATAATTCTTAAATAGTTAATCATATATTTTCTACAGTTAATATTCTTAGGATTTTCTGAAATAAACGAATCAATCATTCTCTTATTAACAGAAAGCTGCTGGTCAATTCTTGAAATCATAACACTCTCATTAACAGACTGATCTTCTCGTCCAATAAAATATCTGTAGAAATTAGTATTTACGTAATACATGTTCTTAACATACGGAAGTGGCTCGAACACAAATATGTTATCAACATAAAATGTATGCTTAGGAAGCTCTAATCCACAATCCTTTAAAAGCTGTGTTCTATATACAACAGTATGCATAAGAATATACTGGTCAACCTTAAAATCGCCTATATTAATATCATCCCATGTAAACATCTGCTCTACAGGAAATACATTCTCGTAGTGGATAACTTTCTTTCTCTTGGCTCCGACCTTTTCATATACATAGTTTGCAATAACCATATCCGGCTCACTGCCCTCTTCAAAGCTTCTTAATGTAGCAAGCATTCTTTTGTAACTTTTGCCATCTACCCAGTCATCACTGTCAACAACCTTAAAGAACCTTCCTGTTGCATGCTTAAGACCTGTATTTACAGCCTCACCATGTCCACCATTCTCCTGATGTACAGCTTTGACAATATCCGGATATTCCTTCTCATATCTTTTGGCTATTTCATATGTATTATCCTTTGTTGAACCATCATCAACTATAATAACCTCAACTTCATCCCCTCCGGCAAGCACTGTATTAATACAGTGTTCCATATACTCTGCGGAGTTGTAACATGGTATTGCAAATGATAATAATTTACCCATCAAATTTCTCCTTTACATTCTGTCAGGGCATTCAATCGCAAGTAAATCAATACACTGCTCGAGAATGCTCTTCGTAAGGCTTATAAGTGCAATATAGCTTGCTTTCTTAACCTCGTCAGGTTCTGAAAGTATCTTATTATTATGATAAAAGCCGTTAAATGCGTTAGATACCTCATATATAAACTGACATATCTTATGTGGTGCATTATCCTTATATGCCCCATCAATTATATCTGCAAACTTAATAAGTGATAAAGAAAGATTCTTCTCACTTTCTTCTGTAGCAGCCATAATCTTAAGGTTATCTGTGCTTCCACCATTTTCTGTATATTTGTTAAGGATAGACTTAATTCTTACAATTGTGTAAAGAATATATGGTCCTGTATTACCCTCAAATGATGAAAATCTCTCAATATCAAACACATAGTCCTTTGATGCCTGATTAGAAAGATCTCCATACTTTAATGCAGCAAGTCCTACTATCTTAGCTGTATCTCTTGCTTCTGTCTCTTCAACAGTTCTGTTAGACATAATTTTCTCATATACAGCTTCATCAATATCAGCTATAAGATGCTCAAGTCTCATAACACCACCTGAACGCGTCTTGAATGGCTTACCATCTTTACCGTTCATAGTACCAAAGCCCACAAATCTCATATCTGCATCAGGCGCTACAATCCCAGCCTTCTTAGCCGTTCTGAATACCTGTGTAAAATGAAGTTCCTGCCTCTTATCAGCAAGATAAATATATGTATCAGGATGATATAACTTTTCTCTTTCAACAATAGTAGCAAGGTCAGATGTTGCATAAAGTGCCGCACCATCAGATTTTCTTACGATACATGGTGGAAGCTCCTTAGTATCACCTTCCTGCTGTATATCTACAACAGTTGCACCCTGGCTTTCATAAGCAATTCCGTCTGCAATCATCTTATTAACCATATCATCAATATATGGCTGTGCATCTGATTCACCTTTCCATAAATCAAAATGTACATTAAGATTATCATAATTCTTCTTAAGATCAGCCTTAGAAACATTCATAATATGATGCCATATTGCACGGCATGCCTTGTCACCGCTCTGTAACTTAAGTGTAGCTTCATGAGCTCTTTCTGCAAATGCAGCATCTTCCTTAGACTTTGCAGAAGCTGCCGGATAAATCTCTTCAAGCTCAGAGATTGTAAATGGCGCTTCCTCTGGATACTCACCAGTAAAACTGTCATCAAAATACGGAAGTTCTGGTTTTCTGTCTCTTAATTCTTCAATGATAAGTCCCATCTGCAAGCCCCAGTCTCCAAGATGAACATCCCCTATAGTTTTATTTCCGGCAAATGTATTGATTCTCTTAACACTTTCTCCGATAACTGCAGAACGTAAATGTCCGACATGAAGAGGCTTTGCAGCATTAGCTCCGCCATAATCTACAATAACAGTCTTTTCCTTATCAGCATTAACATATCCAAACTTCTCTGTTTCAGACATCTCATTAAGATATCCAGCCAGATAATCCTCACATAGATTAATATTGATAAATCCAGGCTTAACACTCTCTATCTTAGAAAACATCTTGTTATCTGCTAACTTTGCAACTACCTCATCAGCAATCATAAATGGTGCTTTCTTATATGCTTTGGCTGCTGCCATAGCACCATTACACTGAAACTCGCACAAGTCAGGTCTGTTAGAAACTGTAACTTTCGCATATGCCTCATCATATCCACATTCAGTGAATACATTTTTAATCTCATCAGTAATAAGTTCAATAATCGTCTTCATATTCTCCACCTTTTACAATATCTAATAAACCACCTTTACAAGAAACAGTCCATAACTCTCTGCCGGTAATGACATCTGTACGTTTTCCCCATCAAGACATCTCTTCACATCTTCCGGCTTCTTAATACCATTGCCTGCATCAAGCAGCATCCCAATCATAAATCTTGCCATATTATGAAGGAAATCATCAGCTTCAATCCTTATGTAAGCTCTTGTTCCTTCATACTGAATGTTTATCCTCTTAATAGTTCTCTCTGTGCTTTTGTTCTTCTTTGCTGTTGTAAATGCCTTAAAATCATGTTTTCCTTCAAAATATCCGGCAGCCTTTCTCATGGCATCAAAATCCGGCATACTGAATGTATGATACGCATATTTTCTTCTGAACACATTAGCTACATTACCTGTATCCAGTCTGTACTCATATATCTTGGACTTTGCATTAAGCTGGCTGTGAAATCTTTCATCAACCTGTGAAACAGACATAACCGCAATATCTCTCGGCAGATATCTGTTAAGATAATTCTTAATATCAAGTGCCTTAACTTCCTTCTCAAGCTTGAAATTCGCTGTCTGGCAAAGTGCATGCACGCCCTTTTCTGTTCTTGATCCAACATACATGTCAACTGTCTCACCAGTCATTCTTGCTATTATCTCACACAGTCTGCTCTCTATAGTATTCGTGCTGGCATCCTTGCCCAGTCTTTGCCAGCCATCATATCTTCCACCATCGTACTCTATCTCTATACGGTAATTATACATTATTCGTCTTCCAAAACCTTTTCTATTGTATTAATAATTACAGCACTATCAAATGGCTTCTGAATAAAATCAGCAGCACCTCTCTTTAATGCCTCAACCATATTAGTCTTCTGACCAGCGGCAGTTACCATAATAACTTTTGCCCCAGGATCAATCTCAATAATCTCTCTTACTGCTTCTATACCATCCATAACAGGCATTGTAATATCCATTGTAACAACATCAGGCTTATACAACCTGAATTTTTCTACGCCTTCTACCCCATTAACCGCCTCTGATACAATCTCATGTCCTGCATCTTCAAGCATATTTCTTAAAAATTTTCTTGATGTCTTAGAATCATCTACTATCAAAATTTTTGCCATAACTATTCTCCTTATTAAGCTGAAAGCTGGATTTTATTATCAGCAGCCATTAAAATCTTAAATACATTATCTTCAATATTGAAAGTCACAACATAAAAACCAGTATCTGCCGTAACTTCTGTATCTTTATAAAAAACTGGCGGGTGAAGTGTTACTTCAATATCTGCTTCCCCAAGTTTAGTTGCATATGCCCCATTCATCACATTAATAAGTTCACATAATGCATCATAAGCATCTTCATCGAATTCTTCAATATCTTCCTGTGCAAATGTCGATGCTACTTTCAAAAGTTCCCTGTTATCACCAGCTACGCCAAGAAACACATCAATATCCCCATCCATAACCTGACAGCCAATAAACTGACCCTTATATTCTCTTTCGTAATCTATCTGGTTCAGTTCAATATTACAATTCATGAACATTCCAAGACTTTTCAATGTACACTGCATCTGCGTCTTGTAATAATCATTGTCCATATGCAGAAATGTTTCAACAAGTGTATCCGTATCTCCCTGCTTTATGACTTGTAACTCTCTGTCAGTGAACACGTTATCTGAGTGATTCTTTGCAATATATCTGCCGAGTATTCTGTCCTTCATAGTTTTTCTCCTTCTCGTTGATTTAGCGCCCCAAAATATACCCTGTTCATTCACATTAATATATAAATACTTAATCCATTATACATCATACCATTGTTCAATAGCAATAATTTCAGAAGAAATTACATTTTATCATGAAAAAAACACCCGGACAAAACAATCTGTCCGGGTTAAATACTATTATTAATTACTTATCTTCCACTGAATAGTTAGGAGCTTCCTTTGTGATATGAATATCATGTGGATGACTCTCTCTTAAAGCTGCTGAAGACATCTTAATAAACTGAGCTGTTTCCTGAAGTACCGGGATTGTAGGTGCTCCACAATATCCCATACCTGAACGTAAACCACCCATAAGCTGGAATATAGTATCTTCAACAAGTCCCTTATAAGCAACTCGTCCTTCAACACCCTCAGGAACAAGCTTCTTGGCACCTGTCTGGAAATATCTGTCCTTGCTTCCATTCTCCATTGCAGCGATAGAACCCATTCCTCTGTATACCTTATACTTTCTTCCCTGGAATAACTCAAATGTTCCAGGAGCTTCGTCACATCCTGCAAGAAGGCTTCCTAACATGCAGACATTACCACCTGCTGCAATAGCCTTAACGATATCTCCTGAATACTTGATACCACCATCAGCAATTACAGGAATACCATACTTCTTAGCCTCTGCATAAGCGTCCATAACGGCTGTAACCTGTGGTACACCAATACCTGCAACAACTCTTGTTGTACAGATAGAACCAGGTCCGATACCAACCTTGACAGCATCTACACCAGCCTCGCAAAGAGCCTTGGCAGCTGCACCTGTTGCAATATTACCGGCAATAACCTGAAGATCAGGGAATGCTGACTTAATCTCCTTAAGAGTTGTAATAATATTCTTAGAATGTCCGTGAGCTGAATCAATAACGATACAGTCAACATTTGCATTAACAAGAGCCTGTACTCTTTCCATAACATTAGCTGTAATACCAACAGCAGCACCTGCAAGAAGTCTGCCCTGTGAATCATGTGCTGAAGATGGATACTTAACGCTCTTCTCAATATCCTTGATTGTGATAAGTCCTCTTAACTTATAATCGTCATCAACGATAGGCAGCTTCTCTTTTCTTGCCTTTCCTAATATCTTCTTGGCTTCTTCAAGAGTTGTTCCAACTGGAGCTGTGATAAGGTTCTCGCTTGTCATGCACTCTTTGATTGGTCTGTCAAAATTCTCCTCAAACTTAAGGTCTCTGTTAGTAATGATACCAACAAGCTTGCCATTATCATCTGTGATAGGTACTCCGGAAATTCTGAACTTGCCCATAAGGTCATTAGCTTCCTGTAATGTATTATCTGGATGTAAGAAAAATGGGTCTGTGATAACACCATTCTCTGAACGCTTAACCTTGTCTACTTCTTCTGCCTGAGCTTCTACTGACATATTCTTATGAATAATACCAATACCGCCCTGTCTAGCCATTGCGATTGCCATTCTGTGTTCTGTAACTGTGTCCATGCCTGCACTCATTAAAGGAATGTTAAGTTTAATATTCTTAGTGAGCTGTGTTGAGAGGTCAATCATATTAGGTGTTACTTCTGAATACTGTGGAACTAAAAGTACGTCGTCAAATGTAATGCCTTCACCAATAATTTTACCCATTTTGCTAAAATCCTCGCTTTCTGTTGTGTTTTAATATATAGAAAAAATCCGAATAAATAAATTAATCCGGATGTTTCTACAAGTATCTGACAGCTTAGTCAGTTTATAAATATGTTACAAGTGAATATAACAAAACTGCCGCTAAAAGTCAAACATTTTTTATAAATGTGCAACTCCGTTACCAACAGCACTTATAATTGCTTCTTTCATTGAATCATCCGGAAGCATAAACAGTCTTATCATCTCATTGCTGTCATTGTCATATGTGTATATTACAATATCTCCAGGGTCATCTACTCCTGACGAACAATTATATGTTCTTAACTGCTGTCTGGCTTTGCCTAAAGCTTCCTGACTATTTACCTTAGCCACAAGAACTGCTCTTGTAAGGTCAAAACTGCCGACATTCTTTCTTACTGATTTAGCCATAATTTTATCTATAGTCAGGCTTCCATCAACATATGAATATTCATATTCAGCATTATAATACTCGAATACAAACACCGTGAAAAATATAAATATAACCAGTACAATAACACCTAACCAGCCTGTCTGCACAATTGTTGTCGCTGCTAGCAGACATGCAATCACAAGTATTATTCTGTAAAAAATTGAAATCTTAGGAGCGGTAACTTTAACAATCTGCTCTACTGTTCCTTCTATCATAATTCAATAACCTTTCTTTAAAGCAATATGCCCGGCGGGAATTTACCCACCGGGCTCTATGTTTTAGTTATATTGTGGAATTACATCATTCCGCCCATGCCTGCACCGCCTGCTGGCATTGCTGGAGCGTCTTCCTTAATATTAGCAACAACTGATTCTGTTGTAAGAAGTGTTGAAGCAACGCTTGTAGCATTCTGTAATGCACTTCTTGTAACCTTAGCCGGGTCAAGGATACCAGCATCTATCATGTTGACATACTCTTCCTTGTATGCATCAAATCCTGTACCAACTTCAGACTCTCTTACCTTATTGATGATAACAGCACCTTCAAGACCAGCATTGTATGCAATGTGGAATAATGGAGCTTCAAGTGCTTTTAAGATAATCTGGGCACCAATCTTCTCATCTCCACTGAGTGTCTTAACAAGCTCTGCAACCTTCTTAGAAGCATGGATATAAGCAGAACCACCACCTGATACTACACCTTCTTCAACAGCAGCTCTTGTTGCATTAAGAGCATCTTCCATACGAAGCTTAGCTTCCTTCATCTCTGTCTCTGTTGCAGCACCAACTCTGATAACAGCTACACCACCTGCAAGCTTAGCAAGTCTTTCCTGTAACTTCTCTTTATCAAATTCAGAAGTTGTCTCCTCAAGCTGTGCCTTAATCTGTGCAACTCTTGCATCAATATCTTCCTTAGCGCCTTCGCCATCAACGATAACTGTGTTCTCTTTCTGAACCTTAACAGACTTAGCTCTACCAAGCATATCCATTGTTGTATCCTTAAGCTCAAGTCCAAGTTCCTCAGAAATAACCTGGCCACCTGTAAGAATTGCGATATCCTTAAGCATCTCTTTTCTTCTGTCACCATATCCAGGAGCTTTAACAGCAACAACATTGAATGTTCCTCTTAACTTATTAACAATAAGTGTTGTAAGAGCCTCACCCTCAACATCCTCTGCTATAATAAGAAGTTTAGAACCACTCTGAACAATCTGCTCAAGAACTGGTAAAATTTCCTGAATATTAGAAATCTTCTTATCTGTAATCAAAATATACGGATCATCAAGAATCGCTTCCATCTTTTCCATATCTGTTGCCATATATGCAGAAATATATCCTCGATCAAACTGCATTCCTTCTACAAGGTCTAATTCTGTCTGCATAGTTTTGGATTCTTCAATCGTGATGACTCCGTCATTCGATACTTTTTCCATCGCATCCGCAACCATCTGTCCGACTTCCTCATCGCCGGAAGAAACTGCCGCAACTCTCGCGATCTGTTCTTTTCCATTCACCTTGCTGCTCATAGCACGGATCGCTTCAACCGCGTTATCTGTTGCCTTTTTCATACCTTTTCTAAGAACGATCGGATTCGCTCCTGCTTCAAGGTTTTTCATTCCCTCATGTACCATTGCCTGCGCAAGCACTGTTGCCGTTGTTGTTCCATCTCCTGCCACATCGTTCGTCTTAGAAGCAACTTCTCTGATAAGCTGCGCTCCCATATTTTCAAATCCGTCTTCCAATTCGATCTCTTTTGCAATCGTCACACCATCGTTTGTAATAAGCGGCGCTCCGAAAGATTTGTCAAGAACGACATTTCTTCCTTTTGGTCCGAGTGTTACTTTTACTGTATCCGCTAACTGATTTACACCTTTTTCAAGGGCTGTTCTTGCTTCAGATCCGTATTTGATTTCCTTTGCCATCGTTAAACATCTCCTTATTCTTACCTGTGATCATCTGTCTTCTGACTATTTTTACTCTGTTACGATTGCGAGAATATCGCTCTGTTTTACGATAATGTACTCTTCTTTGTCCAGTTCCACGTCTGTTCCTGCGTATTTAGAGTAAATCACTTTATCTCCCACGTTTACCTGCATTACTACTTCTTTTCCATCTATATTTCCGCCCGGTCCTACAGCGATAACTTCTGCTTCCTGCGGTTTTTCTTTTGCCTGTCCCGGCAAAACAATACCGGATTTTGTCGTCTCTTCTGCTTCTAACTGTTTTAATACAACTCTGTCTCCTAATGGTACTAACTTCATAATATAATGCCTCCTAATCAAAATTAATTGT
>ERZ791837.865-NODE-865-length-22061-cov-4.885031_pt1 | contig 22061 bp, 20 predicted proteins | sample MGYA00510292_ERZ791837 | MGnify/ENA primary metagenome ERZ791837 (study PRJEB30046, sample SAMN00715259) | human gut metagenome | study: EMG produced TPA metagenomics assembly of the A metagenome-wide association study of gut microbiota in type 2...
TCAGAACGTCGTGAGACAGTTCGGTCCCTATCTGTCGTGGGCGCAGGATATTTGAAAGGAGCTGTCCCTAGTACGAGAGGACCGGGATGGACGCACCTCTGGTGCACCAGTTGTCACGCCAGTGGCACAGCTGGGCAGCTATGTGCGGATCGGATAAACGCTGAAGGCATCTAAGCGTGAAACCGGCCTTAAGATAAGATATCCCACTGAGTCAATCAGGTAAGACCCCTTGAAGACTACAAGGTAGATAGGCACAATGTGTAAGCATGGTGACATGTTAAGCTAGCGTGTACTAATCGGTCGAGGGCTTGACCAAGCAAGCAGATCTTTGTTCCGCACTTTCGTTGTTCAATTTTCAGGGTGTGTTTTCTAAACTCAATAGTCGGTGTTGATTGCGATGAGGTCCCACCTGTTCCCATCCCGAACACAGAAGTTAAGCTCATTGGCGCCGAAGATACTTGGCTGGAAGCGGCCCGGGAAAATAGGTTGATGCCGGCACTTAGGATGAACCACCCAATAGGGTGGTTTTTCCATATATATTAAAGTAAATGGCAAGGGGGGAAAGCAGCATGAGCCGGAGCCACCATATGTTCCTGTTGGAGGGCGCTTATTTCGTCAGCTTTTGTTCGCTGTACGCCTATACGGTCACCATCCTGCTGGATTATGGCTACACCGAGGTACAATGTGGTTACATCACTATGCTGCAGTACCTGGTTATGATGATCGCCGGCCCTATTTACGGCCGGTTGATTGACCGTTCGATTTCCCCCAAATGGTTGTTCATTATATTGGTAGCGGGTGGGATGATCGTCACACCGCTGCTGCCCTTCTGTTTTGGCCGCGGCTTTCTTTGGACGATGCTCTCCTTCAGTCTTATTTCGGCGCTGGATTACTGTGCTTCCAGTGTTTTTGATACCTGGACCAACCAGATGACCTTGCGGGATAGCACCATTGATTACGGCAATATCCGCAGCGCTGGTTCTATCTTTTATGCCACCACGGCTTTAATTTCCGGCTACCTTATTGCCCCTTTGGGGATCAATTTCCTCTTTTGGCTGCACATGGGGGCGCTGGGCCTTTCCATTCTGCTGGCCCTCCCACTGTCTGATCCCAATAAACTTCCCCTTCTCCATCCGGAAAGTGACCCGGAAACCAGTGCAGATCTGCAAAAGGAGTCCCTGTGGGCCAGCTTTAGGAAGCTGTTGGGCTGCCGCCCCTATGTGATTTTCCTCATCTGCGGCACGCTGTACTACTTTGCCACCCGTTCGGTCAATGGCTTTATGCAAGTCATTATCAATTACATCGGCGGCGATGCCTCTACCTATGGGCTGTCGGTGTTCCTGTACTGTGTGGGTGAGTTCCTCCTGATGCGTCTGGCCAGCCGCCTGCTGCAAAAGGGTCTGCCGCTGCCGGTACTGTTTATCGTTTCCCTCGCCGCGCTGGGCGCACGCATCCTGCTGCTGGGGGTGCTGCGCAGTATGGCCGGGGTCATGGCCACGCAGATTCTCATGTCCATCGGCTTTGCCGGCTTTCTCCGCTTTAATATCGATTATGTCGCCTCACTATTCCCGCGGCAGTATGCCGGGCGGGCTATCCTCATCAGCGTGGCGGTTACGCAGGGCATCGGCAGTATCGTGGGCAACCTGGTCGGCGGCTATCTGTTGGCCAATGTCGGCGTGCCAGTGTATTGCTTCATCTGCGGCGGTGCCATGCTGCTGGCGCTGGTCATTTTCATTATGGGTAAGCCCTTTGCAGTGACAGAGCAAGCTTGAGACATTTCCCACAAAAATTCGACACGAAATTTATATAACATTTTTGAGCAACGGCACTTGTTTCACCCCCCCTGTTTGGTAAAATATAGTTAAGATAGAAGCAGTGATTGACCAAACAGGAGGAACTAACATGAACTGGCTTTCTAAAGCAAACGCAGCCATGAACCGCATTCCTGCCCTTGCGTGGATCGCAGTGATCATCGTGGTGCTGGCACTGATGCTTTCCCTCAACCATCAGCAGGCAGAAAAGCTGCCCCTGGAGCATGTAGCGGGGTTGTACCAATCCGATATGGCGGCGAGTGCTGACATCTCTTACATTGCGCAGATGTACACCGATGGCCGCTACGAGATCACGCGGACGGAGGATACCGGCGACGGCGGTTCCAAAGATACTGTCATCTCTACCGGCACCTATGAGGCAATGGAGTTCGGTTACCGGATGGAAGATGGCACGACCGGCGAGTGGCAGGCCATTACCCTCGATCACACCGGCTTCTATTGGCGAGATGCCGAGCTGGACCGCCTGACGCATTTCCACCAATTTGCTGTTTATGGTGTAAAATTCTGATATTTCGATACATAAATAATCCCCCTGCGTTTCGGCAGGGGGATCGCTTTGTTTATAAGGAAAATCAGAATTCCAGCTTCTTCTCAATGTAGCCGCGCAGCTCGCTGATGGGCAGGCGGATCTGCTCCATGGTGTCACGGTCACGAATGGTTACGCAGTGATCGGCAGGGGTGTTCTCATCGCCGACGGTCTCAAAGTCCACGGTGATGCACAGGGGAGTACCGATCTCATCCTCACGGCGGTAGCGCTTGCCGATGGAACCGGCATCGTCATAATCCACCATAAAGTATTTGGCCAGCTCCTGCTGGATCTCGCGGCCCTTATCTGCCAGCTTTTTGGAAAGGGGCAGTACAGCCGCCTTGTAGGGGGCCAGCGCCGGGTGCAGACGCAGCACGGTGCGGATATCATCATTGCCGTTCTTATCCTGGCCCAGCACTTCCTCATCGTAGGCATCGCACAGGAAGGCTAGGAAGCTGCGCTCCACGCCGAGGGACGGCTCGATGACATAGGGAATGTAGTGCTCGTTCTTTTCCTGATCGAAGTAGGTCAGGTCCTTGCCGCTGGTGTTCTGGTGCTGGGTCAGGTCGTAGTCGGTGCGGTCGGCAACGCCCCACAGCTCGCCCCAGCCAAAGGGGAACATAAACTCAAAGTCGGTGGTCGCCTTGGAGTAGAAGCACAGCTCCTCGGGATCGTGGTCACGCAGGCGCAGGTTCTCATCCTTCATGCCCAGAGAGAGCAGCCACTGATGGCAGAAGTTGCGCCAGTACTGGAACCATTCCAGGTCGGTATTGGGCTGGCAGAAGAACTCCAGCTCCATCTGCTCAAACTCACGCACACGGAAGATGAAGTTGCCGGGGGTGATCTCATTGCGGAAGCTCTTGCCGATCTGACCAATGCCGAAGGGCAGCTTGCGGCGGGTCGTGCGCTGGACATTCACAAAGTTGACAAAGATGCCCTGTGCGGTTTCCGGACGCAGATAAACGGTGTTCTTGGCATCCTCGGTAACGCCCTGAAAGGTCTTGAACATCAGGTTGAATTGGCGGATATCGGTAAAGTTGTGCTTGCCGCAGGTGGGGCAGGGAATATTGTGCTCCTCCACAAAATCCTTCATCTCCGCCTGGGTAAAGGCATCGATGGGGCGGGGCAGCTCAAAGCCGTTCTGGGCACACCAGTCCTCAATGACCTTATCGGCACGGAAGCGCTCGTGGCATTCGCGGCAGTCCATCAGAGGGTCGGAAAAGCCGGAAAGATGGCCGGAGGCCACCCAGGTCTGGGGGTTCATCAGGATGGCGGCATCCTGGCCGACATTATAGGGGTTCTCCTGGATGAATTTCTTCCACCAGGCGCGCTTGATGTTGTTCTTCAGCTCCACGCCCAGGGGGCCGTAATCCCAGGTGTTGGCCAGTCCGCCGTAAATCTCGCTGCCGGCGTAAACAAACCCGCGGTTCTTACACAGGTTTACCAGGGTATCCATCGATTTTTCGGTATTTTTCATGTTTATACTTTCCTCCTCGGCATAGAACCATAATATAATATTGTACTTCCCACGGGCAAATAAGTCAATACAGCGCATAAAAAAAGGCCCTCCGCCGCTGTGGGGGGGAGGACCTTACAGAGCCATCAAAAGAGAACAAATGTTTCACGTGAAACATTTTTACCGGTTCTTTTCCGGGTGCAGGTGGGTTTGCTGCTCTTTCAGCTCCCGGTAGAATACATCCAAAATACCAATGTAGCCTGGCTTCCAGGGCTTGTTGTGGCCGCAGTAGTGGATGATGACGGTGTTTTGCCGCACCCACTCCAGACTGTGGTGGGGGTGCAGGGGATTGGCATTGTAAAAGGCCAGGATGCGGTCGCTGAGATTATACCGCTGACTATCGAGGAGCTTGACCCGGCTGCCATACAGCGCGGTAAGGATATCCTGATCCGGCAACAGCAGGGCGTCAAAGTGCTCCAGCGCATACTGCCGCACTGCTGAAAGATCGATCGTCTGCCGCAGGCCGTTTAGCTCCATCAGGATCACACCGGTATTGATATAGGGGACGGGTTCTTCCAGCCCCAGGCGGTGGCTGTTGGCGCGGGTCAGGAGCTCCCGGGTGTGGGTGCAGGCCATAAATAGGTTCCCCTCAAAATCACTGCGGTACAGCGGTCCCAGTGGGTTGATGACCACAATATCGGCATCCAGGTACAGGATACGGTCCAGCTCCGGGGGAAGCAGCAGGGGCGCGGCCAGCCGGTAGTAGATTTCCTGCGGATAACGGTCGGTTTCCGGGAAGTCCTCGAATAGCTCCCGCGGAACCGAGATAAAGTGCAGGGCAACAGCGGCCGGCACCTGCCGGCAAAGCTGCTGCTGCGTTTCTTCCGCTAAATCGGAGGAGAGGAGGTACACATCATAGTGTTTTTCGCCCCCATGCAGTACTATGGAATCCAGACAATCCAGCAGCGGGCCGGTGTAGCCGCCATTGATGCAAAACAGTAAATTCATGCGGTACCTCTTTGCGGGATCATTCATTCAGGATCTTCATGAATTCCTCGCCGGTGATGGTTTCCTTTTCGTACAGGTACTTGGCCAGCTCGTCCAGCTTCTCCCGCTTTTCGTTCAGGATGCCGGTGGCCTTTTCATGCTGCTTCTTTACGATGGAAATGACCAGCCGGTCGATCTCCGCCTGGGTGCCGGCGGAGCAGGCCAGGGAGGTATCCCCGCCAAGGTACTGGTTGTTCACCGTTTCCAGTGCCACCATATCAAATTCATCGCTCATGCCGTACTGAGTGAGCATGGCACGGGCCAGGCGGGTAGCCTGCTCAATATCATTGGAGGCGCCGGTGGTGATGGAACCAAACTTGACTTCCTCCGCGGCGCGGCCGCCGGTGAGGGTAGCGATCTTATTTTCGATCTCCTCTTTGTTCATTAGATAGTGGTTGCCCTCATCCACCTGCATGGTGTAGCCCAAAGCGCCGGAGGTGCGGGGGATAATGGTGATCTTTTGTACCGGGGCAGAGTGGCTTTGGCAGGCAGCCACCAGGGCGTGGCCAATCTCGTGGTAGGAGACGATCCACTTTTCGTGGTCGGTGAGGATGGCATTCTTCTTCTGATAGCCGGCAATGACGACCTCGATGCTCTCCTCCAGGTCGGTCTGGGTGACCTTAGTGCGGCCATCCCGTACAGCGCGCAGAGCAGCTTCATTGACGATATTGGCCAGTTCAGCGCCGGAAGCGCCGGAGGCCATGCGGGCGACCGCCAGAAAATCTATATTATCCTCGTGCTCCACCTTTTTGGCGTGGACCTTGAGGATGGCTTCGCGGCCCTGTAAATCGGGCAGCTCCACCGGTACCCGGCGGTCAAAGCGGCCGGGACGGGTCAGCGCGGGATCAAGGGATTCGGGACGGTTGGTAGCCGCCAAAATGATGACGCCGTTATTGCCTTCGAAGCCATCCATTTCGGTCAAAAGCTGGTTGAGGGTCTGCTCGCGCTCATCATTGCCGCCATATTGGCCGCCGCTACGCTTTTGGCCGATGGCATCGATCTCATCGATGAAAACGATGCAGGGGGCTTTTTCCTTTGCCTGGTCGAACAGATTGCGCACCTTGGAAGCACCCATGCCCACGAACATTTCTACAAATTCCGAGCCGGAAATGGAGAAGAAGGGCACATTTGCTTCGCCCGCAACTGCCTTTGCCAGCATAGTTTTACCGGTTCCGGGAGGGCCAACGAGCAGGATGCCCTTTGGCATGGAAGCACCGATGGCCTTATATTTACTGGGGTCATGCAGGTAATTGACGATTTCTTGAAGATTGTCCTTGGCTTCGTCCTCACCTGCCACATCGGCAAAGCGGATCCCTCCGTCGGTAGAGGGGACATAGACCTTGGCATTGCTGTTGCCCAGCCCGAACATCATGGAATTGGGCCCGCCGCCCATCTTTTCGATCATCTTCTTATAGAGGAGCTGGCCGAGGGCGACAAAAAGCACGACCGGCAGGATCCATGTCAGGAAAAAGCTCATCAGCGGGGAGGCTTCCTCCACAATCTCGGTGGCGAACTGGGCGCTGGAGGCATACAGACGCTCGGTGAGGTTCGGGTCGTCCATCACGCCGGTCTTGTAGACATTCTGGCCGTCTTTATCTGTGAAAAGGATCTGGTTGCTTTCGATCTCCACCTTGCCGATCTCGCCCTTTTCGGTCATGGACATAAAGGTGCCGTAGTCCACTTCCTTGATCTGCTGCCTGGCGATAAGCGGCACGATAAAGGAATTGAACACCATAAGAACCAGCAGGACGATGCAGTAATAGTAAATAAGCGGTTTCTTTGGGGATTTGACTTCTTTCATGGGCAGTTCCTCCGTTTGGATAGCTTGGGTGTCTATCTAAACAAACACCTATTCCATTATATTTTAGTGCGGGAGAAGGGGAAAAGTCAATGCACATATGGGGGAATTTGTGGCAGAGATGGGCGGGCGGCGGGGGAAATGAGAGGAGGTCAAGGCAGGCCGCAGGCAGGCTAATGTCCGGCGCAGGTAGACTTATGCCTGTCAAAGGCAGCGCAGACAGCCGCGTTTGCCGAGAACATGCGGATGAATCGCTGCGGGAGGTAGCCCTAACAGCTGCTGCCGTGGAAAACTGGGAGGAGTATGGTACGGTATTCATCGGTTATCCCATCTGGTGGGGGATCGCCGCATGGCCGGTAGATGGTTTTGTAACCGGCAATGACTTTACCGGCAAGACAGTCATCCCATTCTGCACCTCGGCGTCCTCTCCGCTGGGACAAAGCGGAGAACTGCTGGCCAAGCTGGCCGGTACCGGTGATTGGCAGGAGGGACACCGCTTTGGCAGCAGTGCTGCGCAAAGTGAAGTTGCCGCATGGGCTGAGGGATTGGGAATCTCCGGCTGAAGATAGATAGAAAAAAGGGAACCTGTTGGTTCCCTTTTTTGGTGCGCAAAATAGGCCCTGCCGGGTTGCGGCAGGGCCTATGCCTATGGTGCGGCTTTTACGGTTGAACAAGAACTTAGATGCCAAGGGGCTTCAGAATCCAGGAGTAGATGAGGCTGAACGCGATGCAGTCAACATCGGTCATGGTGTAGGTGGCCAGGGAGGGCAGGCCCTCGATGACAATCTGTCCAAGGTAGGGTGCGATGATGGCGGGCATCAGGGAGATGAACAGACCGTGGACGATGCTGGCGATAATGGTGCCGCGGCGACCGCCCATTGCATTGGCAAAGATGGCGGCGGTACCACCGGCGAAGAAATTGGACATGATGCCGGGGATGACCATGGGCAGACCGAAAAGGGGCCACAGGAACATGCCGATGACGGTGCCAATGGTGGTGAAGATGAAGCCGTAAACGACGGCATTGGGTGCGAAGGTGAACAGAACCGGGCAGTCAAGTGCGGGACGGGCACCGGGGACGATCTTCTGTGCAATGCCATTGAAGGCGGGAACCAGCTCGGCGATGAGCAGACGAACACCGGTGAGCAGAATGAACAGGCCAACGCAGAAGGTGATACCCTGGAGGATAGCGAAGACGATGTAGTTCTTTCCGCCGGCGGCTTCCGCTACTACCTCGGGACCGGCCAGGATGGCAAGCAGCACATAGAGGGGAACCATGACGGAGGCGACTGCAAGGTAGGTATCCTGCAGGAAGGACAGCTTGGGGCTGAACTTGGTATCCTCGGTGGATTTGGAAACATCGCCGGTCAGCTTGGCAACGCCGGCACTGAGAACATAACCCAAAGTACAGAAGTGACCAAGAGCGATATCATCGCTGCCGGTGATCTTGCGGACGAAGGGCTGTGCCATGGCAGGGAATACGACGCAGCAGATACCACCCAGGATGGCACCGATGCCGATGGCGAGACCGTGGCCGAAGCCGCAAAGGCCCACACCAAAGAGAATGCTGGCCATAGCGATGTAAATGGGCGCTTCACCATTGAGGAAGACATATTTGAGCTTGGTGAAGCGGGCCAGAATCAGGTTTACCACAAAGATGCCGGCATAAACCAGAGCTATATCACGGCCGACGACTTCATTCTGCATGGCAACAGCCAGAACTGCTTCGATGGACGCGACAGCGCCATCAATGCCGAGGCCGGCAGCAAACCATACGCTGAAGGGTTCCAGAGCGCCGACGATTACATTGGCGCCCGCAGACAGAACCATAAAGCCCATCATGGTCTTGAATGTTCCGCTTAGGCAATCGGCAAAGGGCTTCTTTTGAAGAATGAGACCGAGCAGGGCAACGAGGCCCAGGATAACGGCAGCATTGATAAGAATGTTGTCAATGATAAAATTAAGAATTGCCATAATAACCTCCCTTTTTTATCCTCAGTTTTGAATGGAAAGCCGCATTTGAGGCATTTTATATCCAGCCGTTTTCCTCTAGGATTGGCTGTAATTTTGTTTTGATTTCCTGTCTGTTGATCAGGCTGTTCAGATAAATCTTGTTGGGGAAAGAATTGAATTTATCGAAGTGCGGTTTGAAATTGACACCGGCGATGAGAATATCAGCGGTCTTGGAAGCGGCGGAAAGCATATCGCTGTGATCGACCTTGGCCTGTACACCCAGTTCTTTAAGAACGGCTTCTACGGCCATTTGGCAAACCAGGCTGCTGCCGCAGCCATTGCCACACACCATCAAAATACTAAGCATCTTTGGAATCACCTCCTTTTTGTTATATTTTGGAATAACCTATTGGGATCCGGCCGCGTTATCTAACAAAATATTGCAGATATACACTAGAACACCAGCTGATTTTGCAATAAATTACAAATAGAATCCCTTTTTCTTATAAACACATTAACATTTCATCCATACAATGTCAACAGTTTTAGTCAGAAAGCATAAAAAACCGCAGATTGACCAAATAAACACATCTATTTTTGCATAATACGACAAAAGAAAAGGGCAATAATAATTATTTCATTGCAAAGTATTGCAATAGTTTGCAATATACCCTATAATGGAGACAGTTACTGCGGAAATGGAGGGAAGAAAGTGCTATTAAAAGAAATTGTGGAAGGGAAGCGTTATGCATTCTATAAAGAGGCTGCCGACTGGAAGGATGCCATAAAAAAGAGCTGCGCCCCCCTGGTGGCAACAAACTGTGCCACAGAGGAATATGCGCAGCGCATTATAGAATGTGTGGAGGAACTGGGCCCCTATATCGTGATCGTGCCGGGACTGGCGATTCCGCATTCCACCAAAGGCTCCCCCGGTGTGCAGAAAACATCGATTGCATTTGCAAAGTTTGAAACACCGGTGCGTTTTGATGAAAACGACCTGGATAAAGATGCTGCCCTGTTTTTTACCCTGGCGGCGGTGGATGAGGAAGAGCATCTGAAGAACATGCGGCAGCTGTTTCTGATTCTTTCCGATGAGGAACTGCTGGAAAAGCTGGCACAGGCGAACACCGCAGAAGAGCTTTTGGAGCTGGATCAGTTACTTTCCTGATTGAGGGCCCTCACCAGTTCTAACGGCGTTTTTATTGTGGCCAGGGGTTCTTTGGCACTACCAAACCCATAGGCCGCATGGATGAAGGGACATCCGGCCAGCTTGGCGCTGGCTTCGTCCATTTTGGTATCGCCGATATAGACGGGGGCGGCCAACTGATGGCGGGTGATGATATCCCGGATATTTTCGGCCTTTGGTTTTTGGCTGCGTCCCTCGCATTCGTAGTCGGTAAAGTACTGCTGAAACCCAGTAAACCGGAAAAAGCTTTCGATATAACCATTCTGGCAATTGCTGACCAGGAACAACGGGTGCCGGCGGGAAAGCGCTTGGAGCATTTCTTCCACACCGGGGTAGACGATGCCGCCGTGGGTGGAAAGGTAATCGCATTCTTCCTTTCCGCAGACCTCAAAGATATAGGCAGGATCTTCCCCGATGCCGGTAAACAGGGCGCGCGCGATTTCGGAGGCAGTCATCCCCATGATGCTTTGGATCTCGGAAAGGGAGGGCGCTTCTTTAATACCAAACCGCCGGGTAAGTGTTAGATGCCAGCTTTCGGCAACACTGCGGCAGGAATCCCACAGAGTCCCATCCAGGTCGAATATGATCCCATCGAATTTCATAATAAAGCCCTCTTTTCATCGCAAAATGTTTCCGGTTCTTTTGCTGCTTTACAATCTACCACAGGATATCCTCATTTTTCAAGAGGTGGAATAAAAAATTTCGGGAGGAGTTTTTCAATGATCGACACAAGCAACTCTATTTTTTGGAAGGAGATTTTTGAGCAACCAGAGGCGGTAGCGAACTGTCTGGCGGCTAACCGTGAGGTGTGTAAACAGATCGCTGCCGAGGTAAAAGAAAGGAATATCAAGACCGTTGTGCTGGTTGGCCGAGGCTCCAGCGACCATGCAAACCTGGTGGGACGGTATCTGTTTGAGGCTAAGTGCGGGATGGTAACCAGCATCAGTGCCCCCAGTGTGGTTACAGCGTACAAATCCGCGCCGGATTATTCCAATGTACTGATGATTGCGGTTTCTCAGTCCGGCGGTGCCCAGGATATCTATGAGGTGATGAAGGCCTGCGATGAACAGGGCGGCATCTGTGTCAGCGTGACCAATGTGGAAGGTTCCCTGATGACGCAGGTGGGTAAATATAAGATCAATAACCACTGCGGGCCCGAAAACAGCGTAACGGCCGGCAAATCCTACATGACACAGGTCATGGTGCTGACGATGATTGCTGCCTATATTTCGGAAGATTCGGAGCTGCTGCATACCCTGGATATAGCGCCCGAGATCATTTCCGAATCACTGGCAGTGCTGGAAAGCCAGGTGCGGGAGGTGGTGCGGTTCTACCGGGAAACCGAGCATATGATGGTCCTCGGCCGTGGGCTGATGGATGCCCTGGCCAATGAAACGGAGTTGAAAATTCAGGAGACCAGCTACCTGGATGCTCGCTGCTACGGCTCGGCGGATTACCGCCATGGCCCGATTGCGACAGCCCAGCGGTTTGTACCCTATCTGTTCTTCCTGGCGGATGAAAAGACCGACTACTGTGCGGAGGCACTGCTGCACCGCCTAAAGGAGGAGAGCAATATCTGGTGTACCGTTGTGACGAATAAGGAGAAGTACCTATCGTTGGGCGATACAAGTGTGCTGCTTCCTGTGAAATATGATGGCATTCGGGCGGTATTTTCCGGCGCCGTATTCTCACAGATGTTTGCCTGTTTGTGCAGCCTCTCCCGGGAATACGACCCGGACCACCCAAAGGGTGTAAGCAAGAAAACCGTAACAGTCTAAAAAAGCTGAAAAAATCGATGCAGAAAGGACGGAAGTTGAATGGATAGCAATGCCCTTTCCATGCTGAAATACATCATGGAAACACCGGCGCAGGTCCGCAGCAATATCAAAAATGCCGAGTCCCTTACGGCCAAGATGGTATCGCTTTTTGCGGCCAGGCCCTACAAGAGCGTCTGGTTGGTGGCCTGTGGCTCCAGCTGTAATGCGGCCCATTGCGCACGGTATTATATGCGGGAATACCTTGGAGTTGAGGTAAAGGTCATTACGCCGTTTACCTTTAACCACTATGAACATGACATGGACAAGGACGACTTTGTGGTCTGTATTTCCCAAAGCGGGTGCAGCACCAATACTGTCGAATCCCTGCGCCTGTGTAAAAAGCTTGGGGTCCCCGCGATAGGCCTAACAGGAAATGTTCATTCCGATTTTGAGCGGGAGGCCGATGATGTGGTGGACTATGGCCTGGGAGAAGAAAAGCTGGACTTTGTATCCAAGGGTGTAGTCACGCTGATGGTATTCCTGATGTTGTTTGCGCTGTATGCAGCGCGTGCCCAGGGAAGGATAAACAACGAACAGGTGGAAACGGAAAAGGCACAGATGCTGCTGGGCATAGATAATTATGAAGAGCAGATCAGGAACTTCCCGGCATACTTCGAGGCCAACAAGCAGAAGTTGCTCTCGATGGAACGGGTGTATGTAATTGGGGCGGGCGCGAACTACGGCACGGCCCTGGAAGGCGCGGTGAAGATTGGCGAGACGGTACATATTGTAGCCGTTGGCTATGAGGTGGACGAGGCCATCCATGGACCGCAGATCCAGCTGACCCCCAATTACAATTTCATTTTTATTGATCCGGGCGATGAAACCGCCCCGCGGATCCAGCAATCCTATAAGGCGGCACGGGCCATGACGGATCGAGTGTTTATCCTAAGCAATAACCCCGAGATAACTGGGAAAGAAGTGATGCGTGTGACACATGCCATCAAGGAAAAGCTGACCCCGCTGTATACACTGGCTTTCATCCAGTTGATCTCGTACTATGTGGCGGAAACCAATTCCACCTGGAAACAGCACCCGCTGATGAAGGACTATAAGGAGATTCTTTCGGGGAAATCGGCCACATACCAGGCATACGACTGCACATGATGCGGTCTTAATATCGAAAACTTATTTTTAGGAGGTATATTATGGATGCAAAAGAGCTGAGAAAATTGAAAAAGTTTTCTGCCCAGCTGCGCATTGACCAGCTGGAAATGTTCAAGCAGCGCGGGATGGGGCATATCGGCGGCTGCCTTTCCGTGACGGAGCTCATCAGTGTACTGTACGGAAAACAGATGAAGGTTGACCCCAAGAATCCCAACTGGGAGGGGCGCGACTACCTGGTAATGAGCAAGGGCCATGCCGCGCCGGCGGTGGAGGCCGCTTTGGCGGAGCTGGGATTCTTTGATAAAAAGCTGCTGCTGACGATGGATGATATCGGCACTAGGATCCCGAGCCATGTGGACCGCCTGCTGACCCCCGGTATCGATGTGACCTGCGGCTCTCTGGGGCAGGGTGCCAGCGTGGCGGCCGGTATTGCATACGGGCTGAAGCATGCGGGTATCTCCAATCAGCATGTCTATGTATGCATCGGTGATGGGGAGCTGAACGAAGGACAGAACTGGGAGGCATTCCAGTTTATGGCCCATAATAAGCTGAACAACTGCATCGTGTTCATCGATAATAACAAGCGCCAGCACGATGGTTACTGCGATGAGGTCCTGAAGCCCTTCAGCTATGAAGAAAAGATGAAGGCTTTCGGTTTCTGGTGCAAGACCGTTGATGGTGCCAGTGAGGAAGCCATCGATGATGGCATCAATGAGGCGAAGGCAGTAAAAGACCAGGCGGTTTGCATTGTTCTGGATACCATCAAGGGCCAGGGTGTCAAGTACTATGAGGAAATGCCGGATAACCATGCACCGAAGGTATTTGAGGAAGGCCGGGCTGTAATTGATGCCGCAATTCTTGAACTGAGAAAAATAACGGAGGAGGAATAAGCAATGCTGAAGGAAAATAGGACTCTTGGCGGCGAACTCCGCAACCAGCTGGTTGCAACCGTAACGGAAATGCTGGAAAAAGACGACCGCATTATGGTACTGGATGCAGATTTGGGTGGCGCTTCTTTTTTCCTGCGCTTTAAGAAATCCCATCCCGACCGCTTTGTAGACTGCGGTATTTGTGAGGCGAATATGGTGGGCGTGGCGGCCGGACTCTCTCTGCGCGGCTATATCCCGGTGGTACACACCATGTCGGCTTTTGTGGCCCGCCGTGCGTTGGATCAGCTGTACATCTCCTGCGCTTACCAGAACAATACCATCAATGTATTTGGTTCGGATCCCGGCATCTGCTCCGGTTTTGATGGCGGTACCCACACCTGTTTTGAAGATCTGGCCATTATGAGAACCATCCCCCATGCCATTGTGTGTGACCCTTGCGATCAGGTACAGCTGGACTGGATGGTTCGGGAGTGCCTTTCCCGCAATGATGGTGCCATCCACTATATCCGCGCGTACCGCAAGAATGTTACCGAGGTCTATGAGCCCGGTACCAAGTTTGAACTGGGCAAGGGCAAGGTCCTTATCCCCGGTGATGAGGTGCTGCTGGTCGGCAGCGGTTACCTAATGGGCGATGCCCTGACTGCGGCGGAGGAGCTGAGAGCCCAGGGCATCAGCGTGGAAGTGGTTGATCCGGTTACTATTAAGCCTTTCGATGAGGAGCTGATCCTAAACGAGACAAAGGGCAAGAAGCTGGTCGTTACCTACGAGAACCACGGTACGGTAAATGGTATCGGTAGCGCTGTGGCGGATGTGCTGGCCAAGAACGGTGCAGGTGTGCCGCTGCTGAAGCTCGGCGCTACTGAGATCTTTGGACAGGTAGGTATGGTCGACCTGCTGAAGGAAGCATACAAGCTTACCGCAAAGGATGCTGTTGCCGAAATTCTGAAGGCCTGGCATAAAGTAAACTAAAGAAACAGGCATCCGGGTCGGTGAACCCGGATGCCTATTCCCTAAAACAGTTATTCTTTTACGATGGTAAAATTCGAAGGAAAACCGATAGAGAGGTTTTCCGGCTCGTAGATAATGATGTTATCAAACGAGCTTAGCGAGGCGAAGCGACATACGCTGGTCTTTCCAATTTTACTGGAGTCGGCCAGCAATACGCTTTTATCGGCACACCGCATGGCAACCTCCTTTACCGGGACGGTTTCGATATCGTCATTATAGGCCAGCTGGTTATTTAGCTCGATACCGGAGCAGCCGAAAAAGGCGTAATCAAAGTGAAACTGCGAGATCATTTTTTCGGCGTAGGTGCCCACGGTGCTTTCGTGGAAATGCATGTATCTTCCGCCGATCAAGAAGATGTCCATATCCATGTTATACAGCTTCCGGGGGATTAGAAGATTGGGTGTGACGATTTTAATGCGTTTATCTTGAATGAAATCGATAAGCTGGGCGACGGAAGTTCCGCCATCCAGGAAAATACATTGACCGTCCTGAATTAGGCTTGCGGCGGCTTTGGCGATCACATTCTTTTCTTCCATATGCTCCGTCAGTTTTTCGCTGGTGATCAGCGGTGCAACATTTCCCAGGGGGGACCCGCTGGTTTTGGTTGCGCCTGCACGCACTCTCAGTGCCAGACCTTTTTGCTCCAGCCGTTCAAAGTCTCTCCGGATCGTTGCTTCAGATACATTTAGACTGGCGGCAATCTCCTTGATGGTAACGGTCGTTTCGGCCTCCAGCTTTTGCAGGATATAATCCATTCGCTCTGTTGCAATCATATAAAAACTCCTTTGATCCCGATATTCAGCAGGCGCTTTTTCGATAAATCAAAACGCCTCAAAAAGATTCCTTTGGACAATGAGCCCCAAAATCAAGGCGGGATAATTTATATTATTAGAATACATCAAAATTGAAAGATAAACAAGCAAATTCTCAAATATTCTGCAAACTATCTTGGATTTGTGAAAAGAATACGCAAAATGTGACAAGTACTTTATCAAAGCTTTCATTATAAAGGAAGAACAAAAAACGAGGAGGGCAAATCAGATGAATTATCCGGCTTACATATCTCCTTCAATTGCGTGCTGCCCGCTGGAATGCCTGGAAGAGCATGTGCACCGCCTGGAGCGGCTGGGGATAGAGATGCTGCATGTAGATATTATGGACGGGGATTTTGTGGCAAATTATTGCCTAGGAACGGAATTTATTCCCTTGTTGCACAGGATAACAAAGCTCCCCTTGGATATTCATTTGATGATTCAGCGTCCCGACCAAAAGCTGTCGTTCATCCCATTTGAGAGCGGGGATTATGTAACTATCCATGCCGAAAGCACACCGCATATTCAAAAAACACTGGCGGAAATACGCCGGCGTGGGGCGAAGGCGGGACTTGCGCTGAATCCCGCAACGCCCCTGGATTATTGCCGCTGGATGCTTCCGGATATTGATTTGCTGCTGGTAATGACCATCAATCCGGGATTTGCCGGACAAAAGCTAGTTCCCCAGACGCTGGATAAAATACGGTGCGCAAAGGAACTGTTGGAGCGGGCTGGAAGTACGGCCCTCATCGAGACGGATGGGAATGTGTCTTTTATCAATGCGGAAAAAATGCGCCGTGCTGGAACAAATATATTTGTAGCGGGGACTTCCAGCCTATATACTAAGGATGGAACCCTGGAGGAGAACTATCGAAAACTTCGTTGCGCCATTGCGCAGGGGGAGGAGCACACAAAATGATTTACAAAGGGAATCCGGTATCTGCTGGCATAGCAATCGGCAGTGCCTTTGTGTACGATCCCAAGATTCTGACTGCTCCGGAGGATGCACCGGTGCTTCCGATGGAATGTGAACTGGAACGCTATGAAAACGCGGTGCAAGCAGCGCAGGCAAAGCTGCGGGAAATACAGGCCGCCTTTACTGGTAAGGATGATGATAAGGCGGAGATTTTCAGTGCACACCTGGATATGGTGGACGATGAAGAGATCTCCGAGGAGATCCGTTCGGCTATTCATGCCGGTACCGGTGCGGCAAAGGCGGTGGAACAGGTATACCAGCGGTATGCAGATCTGATGGCAGCCCTGGATGATGACTTTATGGTGCAAAGGGCGCATGACTTGTTGGATGTGCAGCAGAGGCTCTTGCGCATCCTACTTGGTGCCCTGGAACAGAATCTTTCCCGGCTGGATGGCCCGGTAATCGTCATATGCGATGATCTAATGCCTTCGGATACGGCGACTATGGACCGGGCAAATGTGCTGGGCATCGTTGCCCAAAAGGGCGGCTATACCTCACATTCGGCCATCATTGCCCGCGGGTGGGGTATCCCGGCGGTGCTGGGTATCCCCAATATTATGAGCTGTGTTTCTTCGGGGGATACGATCGTGCTGGATGCCATTGCGGGGAATTTGCACAGCGAGCCCACTCCGCAGGAGCTGCAAAATGCCGCTGCACAGCAGACTATGTTTATGGAACAAAAGAGCATAAGCGATAAGTTTCTGTATGCTCCGGGCAGGACCCTTGATGGTGTTCCGGTGGAGATTGGCCTAAATATGGGCAAGCCTGCGCCGGAGGTGCTGGAGACTTTCACCGCAACGGATTATGTGGGTCTGCTTCGTACCGAGTTTCTTTATATGGAATCAGACCATATGCCCACGGAAGAGGAGCAGTTTGCAGCTTATAAAAAGGTTCTTTTGGAATATGGGGAGCGCCCGGTGACTCTGCGGACGCTGGATATCGGTGGGGATAAGTCACTCCCTTATTTCGCGCTTCCCAGGGAAGATAACCCCTTTTTGGGTATTCGCGCACTAAGGCTTTGCTTTGAAAATGAGGATATTATGCGCACCCAGCTTCGCGCGGCGCTGCGGGCTTCTGTGTACGGAACGCTATGGCTGATGTTCCCCATGGTCTCTGGCCTTGAAGACTTTACAAAAGCGCGTATAATTGTACTGGAAGAAAAAGAGCGCCTGTGGCAAAGCGGTGTGGCAGTGAGTGATCATATTAAGCTTGGCGTTATGATAGAAACCCCGGCGGCGGTGATGATGGCGGACCAGCTGGCAAAGCAGGTGGATTTTGCCTCCATCGGCAGCAATGACCTGTGTCAGTATCTTACCGCGGCTGACCGGATGAATCCTGCGGTGGCGCAGTACTGCCGTTCTTCCCATCCAGCCATTTATAGGGCAATCGCGATGACGATCCAAGCTTTCCGCGAGGAGAATAAGCCGCTTTCGATCTGCGGCGAGTTGGGCGGCGATAAAAATGCTGCTTGTGTGCTGGTTGGTATGGGGATGCGTAAGCTTTCAATGTCCATCCATGCGGTGCCGGGTGTCAAACAAATGCTATCTCGCTACGAGTTACCCTATTTGGAAACATTGGCAGAAGCGGTGCTGCAATGTGCGAATGCTGATGAAGTTGAGCGGTGTATGGGCGAATTTCTGCACGGCTAAGTGATTGACAGTATTCTTGTAAGGAGAAGGGTGAGACTATGTATCAGAGAAAAACGACCATTATTAATCGCACAGGGATTCACGCAAGGCCGGCATCGGTCTTTGTGAATGAGGCAAAAAAATTTCAATCCAATATTACCATCTGCAATTTGAGCCTAAATGAGCAGAATAACACCGCAAACGCAAAGTCCATTATCAAGGTGCTGACACTGGCCCTGTCCCAGGGCTCGGAGGTGGAAGTGAGTGCTGAAGGTGTAGACGAAAAGGAAGCAGTCGATGTTCTGATTGAATTGATCGACAGCGGTTTTGGTGAAACCTGATTAGCTGACTTAGTTAGCAAAGCATTTTAAGAAATGGGGTCGCTGACTCCATCGGCAGTAAAAACATCTAGGGAAAAAGGTGCCCGCTTCATCCACGCCCTCACCTGTGAGGAAGATATGGGAAAACGCAAGGTGAAGAATTCTCTGCCGCCGGCAGCGCTCGAGAAAAAAGCCCAAAGCAAGCGCACATTGCTTAATATCGCAAAAGACCGCCCCGAAAGGCGGTCTTTCCTGTATGGTCGGAGTGAGGTGATTCGAACACCCGGCATCTTGCTCCCAAAGCAAGCGCGCTACCAACTGCGCTACACCCCGATACGGTATTCACTTTGCATCGCAAATCCGTTTTTGACAGCCCTAATAGTATACTGGATTTTGGCCGGAAAGTCAACCGGCCGGTTGCATATCCCGCCCGAATAGCCTATAATAAAAATATCACCCAATATATAAAGGAGCGTGCCCTATGAGCGGTATGAAAAATATCCCCAAGAACGAGCGGATGACTCTGGCTTCCCAGATCGATTACCAGCCCGGCCAGGTGGTCAGCAAAACGCTGGCCCAGAATAACGCCGTCAGCCTTACCCTGTTTTCCTTCGAAAAGGGTGAGGAGATCAGCACCCATGTCTCCGGCGGTGATGCCATGGTGCAGGTGCTGGAGGGCACTGGCCGCTTTACCGTGGATGGCGTCCCCCACATTCTGCATGAGGGCGAAAGCATCGTAATGCCTGCCGGCTTTCCTCATGCCGTCTTTGGCGAAGAGCGCTTCAAGATGCTGCTCACCGTCATTTTTTAAGTCCTATTGGGCCATATTCCCGTGGCAGATGCCAGCTTTGGTATCTGCCACCTTTTTATAATGCAAGAAATTTCTGCATGAATTTCAATATTTCTATCAGTAAAAATAAATTTACCATCGCTGGCGCACACGAACCGCGAAATGTGTTTTCTCAGAAAAACACTTCGCATTTAGCTGCCCTTGGCACTGCAAAACTGCCTATCAAAGGCATTGACATTTCCCCCGGCCTCACATACAATAGTAAAAATACGGCGAAAAGTTGCCGTAATTTGTGTGACATCCAGTAAGAAAGAGGGTTTTATCGTGGAAAACAGCATGCAGAAACGCTATGGCCTGTTTACCGCCATTTCCATGGTCGTGGGCATCGTCATCGGCAGCGGCATCTTTTTTAAGGCCACCAAGGTGCTGGCCAATAATAACGGCGATATGGGCCGCAGTCTGCTCACCGTCGGCATCGTGGGCGCCATTATGCTCATCTGCTCCTTTGTGTTCGCCAATTTGGCTTCCCGGTACGAGAAGGTCAATGGCGTGGTAGATTACGCCGAGGCGGCGCTGGGCCGCGGCTACGCCTACTATGTGGCCTGGTTCATGACGCTGATCTATTATCCCACCATCACCAGCACGCTGGGCTGGGTCACCTCCCAGTATGCGGCCATTCTATTTGGTTTCCCGGTAGCGGGGATGACCCATTACTGGGTCGGCTTCGGCATCCTGCTGGCGGATGGCCTCATCAATGCCTATGCTCCCCGGCTGGCCGGCAAGCTGCAGGTCTCCGCTACCGTTATCAAGCTTATCCCCCTTATTCTGATGGCCGTTGCGGGCACCATCACCGGCCTTTCCAATGGCCTCACCGTGGAGGCCTTTACCGCGGCCAGCGCCCAGATAGCCTCCCAGGGCAGCGGCCTGATGGGCGCCATTGTGGCCTTTGCCTTCGCTTATGAGGGCTGGATCATTGCCACCTCCATCAACAGCGAGCTGCACAATGCCAAAAAGAACCTCCCGCTGGCGTTGTCCCTTGGTGCGCTCATTGTGGTCGTTATCTACATGGCCTACTTCGTGGGCCTTACCGGCAGCATGAGTACCGCCGAGATGATGGCAGCAGGGGATATGCTCCCGGAAAAGGCCTTCGGCAATCTGTTTGGCCCGGCCGCCGGTACCATAGTATTTGTATTTATTGTTATCAGCTGCCTGGGCACCACCAATGGCCTGATGATGGGCTGCGCCCGCGGGGCCTACTCGCTGGGCGTCCGCGGAGAGGGCATCGCGCCGCGGTTCTTTGCCCGTGTGGATAAAAAGACCGATATGGCTACGAATTCCGCCTGGTTCGGCATCATCATCGCGCTGCTGTGGTACTCCTACTGGCATTTTTTCTTCATCCACGGCATGGGCCCCTCTTTCTTCAATTGGGAACCCGATGAACTGCCCATTATCACCCTGTATGCCGGCTATATTCCCATGTTTATCTCGGTCATGGTCCATTCCAAGGGAAGCAAGCCCCTTATGCGGTACATCCTGCCGGCGGTGGCCATCCTGGGCTGCTGCTTTATGGTGTATTGCGCGTTTGTGGCATACGGCATCCAGGCACTGTACTACCTGGGTTTCTTTGCCCTGGTCATGGCGGTCGGTGCGCTGGTGCGCATTACCCAGTCCCGGCAAAAATAAAAACCCGAATAAAAGGAACAGCCCCGCGGCGCAGCAGCCCGGGGCTTCTTTTTTGCGAAATATCCGCTAAAATCCCTATATGGTACAAAAAGCTCCTCTTTCGAGGAGCTTTTTTCCTATAATGAAATTACTGGGCGTCCACTTCCGCCATATGGCCGATGAGATCCAGCAGCTTGTTGCTGTAACCCCACTCGTTGTCATACCAGGAAACCAGCTTCACAAAGTGATCGTTCAGCATGATGCCGGCCTTGGCATCAAAGATGGAGGTATGGGGATCGGTGTAGAAGTCGGAGGAAACCACATCCTCATCGGTGTAATCCATAATGCCCTTCATCTCGCCCTCGCAGGCAGCCTTTACCGCCTTGCAGATCTCCTCATAGGAGGCGGGCTTTGCCAGCTTGGCGGTCAGGTCCACCACGGAGACGTCCAGAGTGGGGACGCGCATGGACATGCCGGTCAGCTTGCCGTTCAGCTCGGGGATGACCTTGCCGACTGCCTTTGCTGCACCGGTGCTGCTGGGGATGATGTTGTGTGCTGCCGCACGGCCGCCGCGCCAATCCTTGCGGGAAGAACCGTCAACGGTAAGCTGGGTTGCGGTGATGGAATGAACGGTGGTCATAAGACCCTCTTTGATGCCGAAATTATCGTTGATAACCTTTGCAAGAGGTGCAAGGCAGTTGGTTGTGCAGCTTGCATTGGAAACAACATTCATGTCGGACTTGTATTCCTTGTTGTTTACACCCATAACGAACATGGGAGTTGCATCCTTTGCGGGTGCGGAGATGACGACCTTCTTTGCGCCGCCTACGAAATGCTGGCTTGCGAGTTCGGTGGTGGTGAACTTACCGGTGGATTCAACAACGTATTCTGCGCCGCATTCGCCCCAGGGAATCTCCTTGGGATCCATGCAGTTATAAACGCTGATAGCTTCGCCGTTGACAACGAGCTTGCCGTTTTCAACCTTGATTTCTCCGTCAAACCTGCCGTGAACGGTGTCATACCTGAGCAGATAAGCCATGTATTCAAGGTCGATGAAGGGATCGTTGATGCCCACGAACTCGATGTCGGAACGGGAGATACCCGCGCGGAACACCAGACGGCCGATCCGGCCAAAGCCATTAATGCCAACTTTGATGCTCATAATGAATCTCTCCTTCGTTCTAAATGATTTCTTAAGTCTGTTTTTTTCAGCGCGCCTTCATTATAGACTAATCCTCTGCGCTTGAAAAGAG
>ERZ791837.867-NODE-867-length-22027-cov-4.339478_pt1 | contig 22027 bp, 22 predicted proteins | sample MGYA00510292_ERZ791837 | MGnify/ENA primary metagenome ERZ791837 (study PRJEB30046, sample SAMN00715259) | human gut metagenome | study: EMG produced TPA metagenomics assembly of the A metagenome-wide association study of gut microbiota in type 2...
ACCGTGCCGATGTTGGTGTGCTTTCCCTGCGACATTTCGGGAATCAGCTCCTCCACCACGACGTAGAGCATGGCGCCCGCCGCAAAGCTCAGAAAATACGGCAGCGCCGGGATCACCAGCTGCGCCGCGAGAAGCGTCAGCACCGCTCCGACAGGCTCCACCACGCCGGAAAGCACACCGCCGAGAAACGCCCTGCCCTTGCTCTCGCCCTCCGCCCGGAGCGGCATGGAGATTATCGCCCCCTCGGGGAAGTTCTGAATGGCGATGCCAAGGGACAGGACAAGCGCGCTTGCCGCCGTGATCTGCGCGTTCCCCGCAAGGAAGCCCGCGTACATGACGCCAACTGCCATGCCCTCCGGAATGTTATGCAGGGTCACCGCCAGCACCATCATGGTGGTGCGGCCCAGCCTGCTTTTCGGGCCCTCTGCCTGCTCGCTGCCCACATGAAGATGCGGGATCAGGTGGTCGAGGGCAAGCAGGAACAGCACACCGCCCCAAAACCCAACAAAGGCAGGAAGGAAGGACAGCTTGCCCATGCCCTCCGACTGTTCGATGGCAGGGATCAATAAGCTCCAAATCGACGCTGCCACCATCACCCCGGCGGCAAAGCCGGCAAGGGCGCGCTGCACCAGATCGCCAAGGGATCTTTTCATAAAGAACACGCAGGCCGCGCCCAGTGCCGTACCCAAAAAAGGGATCATGATTCCAAGAAAGGTTTCCATTTGTCTCACCGCCTTTGCGTTGCAGTATTATTTGTTCTTTCTGAACCCCGCCTCGTCCCGGTATTCGGGATGCGCCTTCAGATACGGGTCTTTATCGCCGCAGATGGTATAGTCGCATCGGCAGCCGTCCACGCAGGTAGTCGTCCGCACCAGTCTTGCGTGGAGCAGTTCCATGGACGCATAGTCCACATTGCAGAGGGCAGGCATGATGTCTGTAAGACCGTGCCGGATGGCAAACTCCGCTGCCGGACACGATGTAAACTCATAATAGATGGGCTTGTCGGTTTCATAAGGCGCAACCGACATCTCATAATCGTGCCATTTGTCGCAGCCGCCTTTCGCCCGCACAAACTCTCTATACATCAGCTTCCTCCAGAACGGCTTGTTGCAGTCCACGAACCGCAGCCTGCGGAAGATCGGCAGGATCAGGTTTTCCTCCATCTCCTCGATCTCGCGGAAGGATGTGACAGCTTTGCAGACTGTGTAATAGCTCATGATGGCGATGCAGTCGTAGGTGCCGCCTACGCCGTTGTGGAAGTTCCGTTTGCCGCCCAAATCGGTGCGCCAGTCGGAGAGAAAGACCGCGTACTGCCGCTGTACCTGTTCCCAAACCGTCTCCCGCTCCGCTTCCGGGTAGTGCAGGGCGATCTTCGCCCGTATCTCCTTCTTGCAGGACCGGGAATACAGCACATGGCATTTGCGGTCGAATAGGAGCTTCTTGTCCTTCATCTGCCTGCTTCTCCCTCATTTCCGCGCCGTGACGCAGAGCCAGCCTTTCTTTTTGTGTATCTGCACATCGTGAAAGCCCGCCTGCTCCAGATGCGCCTTTAATTCAATGTCCTTGTAGATGGTCATGCCGCCGATGATCTCCGTCCACTTTTCGTCCCTGTCTGTGTCGCCGTTGCTCTCGTTGCAGATGAGAAATGTCCCGCCGGGCTTCAGCACCCGATAGACCTCCCGGAAGCACTGCGGCAGATCAGGCCAGAAATAGACGGTTTCAAAGGCCGTGACCGCGTCGAACCAGTTGCCCGCAAACACCATATCCGCCACACTGCCTTGCAGAACGGCGCAGCGACCCTCCACGATGGCGGCCTCATTGACCTTTTTGGATTTCTCTACACTGACGGGTGAATAGTCGATGCCCTTGACGACGCCCTGCGGGCATTTTTTCAGCAGTCTCTTCATGTTCGCACCGCCGCCGCAGCCGCAGTCCAGCACCCTGGCGTCCGGCGCAAGCTCTAAAAACTGAAGGCCCCACCGAGCCACGGCGCTGTGACCCAGATTCATCATGGCGACCATGATTTTCCCGCCAAGGCCTACGGGCTTGCGGGTATTTTCAAAGAATGACATCTTACCCCTCCGATTTCACACATTCCGCATAGGTCAATGGGAACGAAGCTTTCAGCACAGCGCTTTTCCGCACCGTCCAGCCGTTCTGCCGCAGGAAGCGCAGGTACTCCTCACTCGTCCACCTGCTGTGAAGAGGGAAGCCTGCCAGCCTCATGAAAAATGCCCTGACCTTGCCGGAAAAGGAGTTTTCCGCGTGGGTGAAGGTGGGCGCGATGAGCACGCCGCCGTCCTTCAGTACCCGGCGGATCTCGGCAAGGGCCTTCTCCGGCTGCGGCACGATGTGCAGCGCATTGGACACGATCACCACATCGAAGGATTTGTCCGCATACGGCAGGCGGAACATATCCTGCACCGAAAAGTGCAGCTTCGCCGAGCGGTTATCCCGTCTGGCTTCGACAATCATCTCCGCGGAGGCGTCCGTCGCCTCGATGTGCGCCGCCGCGTTCACGATGTTTTTAGCAATCAACCCCGTGCCGGTGGCAAGCTCCAGCACCGTTTTGGCTTTCACGACCGGCCGGATCAGCTCATACATCTTTTCGTATGCCGCACAATCCTTCTGCATGAAGCGGTCGTACCAGCCGGCATTTCTGTCCCAGAAGTCCTTGTGTTCCTGCATCGCTATCACCCCTCCAGTCGTTAGATGCATCTAACCTATACGCACACATCTTTCAGTTAGATGTAGCTAACTATCGTGTCTTGGAAAAGCCGCATTGCTGCGGCACCCTTCCCAAAGCTATACTTGCTTAATTTAGCGTTTTCGGATGATTTTCTTAGAAAATCATTACTTCCCGTTTCTGCTCCAAAGTATAGCACCGCCGATGGTTAGTGTCAACTAACCATCGGGTATTCTTTTTCTCTTTTCCTCTGCCTTCGAAGCGCGTATAAAGCAGTTGCCCTTATTCTTTGATTATAGCATCCCACGGTTTGCGCCGCCAATGGTTAAGAAAATCGTTGACGCTTTTTCTATTTCTGGCTATAATAGGCGCACCGAGGATGGACGCCTTTCCACCTGCTTTCTTATGACCACAATACATACCACAGACGCTTCCGGGACGCACAGGAAAAGCGGGCAAAAGATGCCACAAGACCATTTGCATTTCAGCCGAAAGCGCCGGAAACGGCTAAAAATCAATACAAAGCATGGCTTTTGATTCGTTCGCATCGCGGAGGCCGAGGGTTCGAATCCCTTCGGGTCCACCATATCATAAACCCGCAGAAATGCGGGTTTTCCCTTTGTTTATGCGGGTTTTCAGGCTTTTTGCCCTTTGCGCTTATTGCTCCTTTTTTGCGATTAAAATACACAGAAAATACACAAGAAAATTTAGGAAGTACTCCATCCAAGGTGGAGGGAGTATTCTTTTACCATACCTTTTCGGAAACGCCAATCGCTTTATACAAAAGGCGTTTCTGCTTTGTAGTTGCGTGGAGTCCCTTGCCAACCATGACCCGGATGTCCAACCACACCTCATAGAACTGTAAGGCCGTATTGCCCTCGGTGTATCCAGTGGGCAAAGAAAATATGCCAAGCCTCACTTCTACCACCTCGTTTTTGCGTCCCAAAAAGTCCCTAATTGTCCGGACATAGTCCTCCGCTTTGAGCACAGTGGAAAGGTGTCCACCGGAAACATAGGAGATTTTCGGCTTATACATCAGTCGGATGAGATCCTGCTGCATTGTCCCGGAAAAGAAATCCTAATCGGGCAGGGTAAGCAGATTCTTACTTTCCAGTGTCGCAAAATTCTTCTCCGTTACCGGCGTCTGGTTTATCAGATCCGTCAACAGGCCGGAAATATATACATCTTTCTCCTGCTTATAGTCCTTAAAGATCGTCTCGAACATATCCTGCGCGTAGGCGATCTCTTCCTTGCTTTCGTCCTGAATATGGCACATGCCGGCTTTGATAAGCGTTGGCTTGAGTTTGCAGAATGCAAAAATATCTTTCCTGCAGATATTTTGCTACCAGCTCACTGCTTTCTCCCGTTACGCCCATGGCGTGGAAAAACAGCACCGCCGGATTTTTTCTATCGCCAAGTGCTGCAAACCGCATGGTCGTTCCCCTCCGTTCTCTGTTATAACGGTTAGCTTTTGCTAACTGCGATTCCTTGGAAAAGCCGCCCTCCGGCAGCATTTTATCCGCCCCATCCCACCAACAGCCGATATCAGCCGACCATCTTTACAATGCGGCAGGAATATTTTTACAGTCACATTGTAGCACCCGGCTTTTCTTTTTGCATGATGGTATCGTATCTAAAAAAACATTTATAATAAACCGATACAAAGCAGAAAAACGGTTCTAAAATGACACTATATATAAAAGTGCTCCGTCCGCTTTGCAGGCAGGCCTTTATGTTGAATCATCAGGAGGCAAAACAATATGAAACGCATCATCTGCACATTTCTTGCTGTTTTTCTATTGGTACTGGGCTGTGCCGGGTGCCAGCCTACCGGTGGAAATGACCCCACCCCAGAACCAACCCCAACGCCAACACCGATACCCGATGACCCGAGCCCAGACGATGAATCTACAGTGCAAAAACCGGAACAACTGCTGGCGGCCATGACGCTGGAGGAAAAAATTGGGCAGCTGTTTATTATCAGGCCAGAATCGCTAGACTCCACACTGACTCCGGAGCAGGTACACAGCACCCGGGACTACGGCGTGCAGGCCCTGACCGAGGAGATGGCGGCCCAGCTGTCTAAATACCCCGCCGGGGGGATTGTTTTCTTTGGAAAGAACATCGCCGGGCCGGAACAACTGGAAGCCTTCCTCTCCGGCCTGAAGCAGGCGAGTAACCTGCCGCTGATGATCTGCACCGATGAAGAAGGTGGCAGTGTTTCCCGTATTGCCAATGCGGCGGGCTTCCAGGTGCAGAAATTTGATGGAGCAGAGGCCATCGGCGCTACCGGCGACCCCCATGAGGCCTATCACATGGGGCAAGTCATCGGAGCATATCTGAACCGGTATGGCTTTAATCTGGACTTTGCCCCGGTGGCGGATATTAATTCCGATCTGGAGCATATCATCATCGGTTCCCGGGCCTTTGGCAGCGATGCGCAAACCGTTTCCTCCATGGTAAACGCCATGATAGACGGCCTGCACGATGGCGGCGTAATGGCCTGTATTAAGCACTTTCCCGGGCACGGCGCCGCCAGCGGTGACAGCCACGATGGCTATGTGGAGCTGGATAAAAGCTGGGAAGAACTGCTGCAATGCGAGCTCATTCCCTTTATTGGCGCGCTGGAGAAAACTGACCTGGTAATGGCCGCGCATATCGCCACCCCAAATGTGACCAATGACGGCCTGCCCGCTTCCCTTTCCTACTCCATGCTGACCGAAAAGCTGCGGGGTGAGTTGGGCTATGATGGGGTTATTATCACCGATGCCCTGGCCATGGGCGCCATCATACAGAACTATTCTTCGGCAGAAAGCGCCGTGCTGGCCCTGCAGGCCGGAGCCGATATTCTGCTGATGCCATATGATTACATTGCCGCCTACCAGGGGGTGCTGACCGCTGTGGAGAATGGGACCATCCCGGAGGAACGCATTGACGAAAGCGTACTGCGCATCCTGCGGCTGAAAGCGGCCTATGGGGCAGAAAATTGACAGCTAAAAACAAGTTTTTCTCGCCAATTGTCTATTTTCTGTTGCACTTTGTCCACGCGAATCGTTATATAGGGTGAAAGCGCTCCATAGTTACGCATTTTACCGGGGCTGACCGGCATTTCCTACAAATGGAGGGAGACTTTTTCTGCGGAATGCCCATATCCTTTTCCGGGGAAATTTTGGTATAATGGAGCTGCAGAAAACATTTTTACAAGGAGGAAAATGAGATGAAGAAAATACTGTGCCTACTGCTGGCCGCTCTGCTGGTGCTCTCGCTGGCCGCCTGCGGCAAGCAGCCCGCCACCCCCACGCCTGACCCTACCCCTGATCCCGCCCCAAATGAAGCGCCCAAGCTGGTGGAAGCCCTCATACCGGCCGAAGAATATCCGGATATCGTATGGGAAAATGCCGGCGGCGGGCCCTGCTGGAATGAAAACTACATTGTGACAGTGGGAAATGATTCAAGTAACTCCAAGACCATCTTCTATTCCACCAACCGCCAAACTGGTGAGACCCGCTCCACCGAGCTGGACGGACTGTGGGTCTCCGATAGTCTGGCCCTATATGGGGATAGCTTTTATTGGCTGACTATTGAGGCCAACAAAGAAACTGGCGAGCGTGAGCTGCTCCTGCTGAAATATGACTGCGCCACCCTGGAAAAAACCACCGTATTTACTGAACCATGCGAATACTGGGCCGCTGATAGCCAGCTGGCCATCGATGATGAGTGGGCCATCTATGTACTTACTCTCTCGGATTCCGAATATGAGATCCGCGGGTACTCCTTTGCCGATGGAAAGAACCACACCCTGATGAAGCTGGAAAGCAGCATCTTCCCCCGGCTGGTCCAGATGACCGATGGGTGCTACTCCGTTGCCCTGCAGGAGCCGGACGGCTGGGCAACTCGGATCATCCGGCTGGACGATGACGAAACGGTTTGGGAAAACCGTTTCGAAAGCACCAGGGTCCCCACCCGGCTTGCCTTTAATGAAAGCTGGATCGTGCTGCGGGAAGAATCCCCGGCGGATCCCAATGCCGGCAGCCTGCGGGTATGGAACCGCACCACTGGCGAAGAGCTTAATGTAGATGGTCTGAAAGGGATGCTGTACCCCAGCAGTGAGTTGTATCTCATCGGCGACTGGCTGTACAGCACCCGGTTGGTCACCAACGAGGACGGCAGTCAGCGGCAGGCACTCATTCGCATCCATCTGCCGGGCGACCAGGCCGAACTGATTTATGATGGGGATGTATTCCGCTTCCGGGTCGACCCCATGACCGGTGAGATTGCCGTATGGCAAATCTATGATGAACCAAGCCAAAATCACAGCACCACCCGCAAGCTCATCCTGCTGAAGGCCAGCTAACCCCGGTAACCAAAGCCGATAAAAGTGCTCCCCTTCCCTACCGCACGGCAGGAGGGGGAGTTGTTCTTTTTTTCGGCAGGGAAAAGCAGTAAAAAAGTATTAAAAAACCGTTAAAATTATTTGGATTCAAGGCTGCGTTGTGCTAGAATGGGGATGATCGGGGTCGGGATAGATGACCGGCCGCAGGAGGCATAACCATGGAGAGAAAAAAACTATTGATCGCCGATGATTCCGAAATGAACCGGGCGATCCTTGCCAATATACTGGATCAGGATTACGAGATCATCGAGGCAGCCGATGGGCGGGAGGCCATTGCCGCTTTGCAGGTCTATCACGGGGAGATCTCCGCGCTGCTTCTGGATATCATCATGCCAGAAATGGATGGCTTTGCGGTGCTGGAAGAAATGCGCGCCCATGGCTGGCTGGAGGAAGTCCCTGTCATAATGATCTCGGCCGAAACCGGCACCGCCACCATTGACCACGCCTTTGCGCTGGGGGCCTCGGATTACATCAGTCGTCCCTTCGCCACCCGCATCATCCGCCGGCGCATCATCAATACCATCTTGCTGAACGCCGAAAAGCACCAGCTGATGGACATAGTGGCCGAGCGCTTTTTGTGGAAAGAACGCAACAGCGATATTCTGGCGGCCATCCTGGGCTACGCGTTGGAGACGCGCTGCGGCGAAGGCGGCACTCATATGAATGGCGTGGGGCACCTCACCAAGCTTCTGCTGCTGGAGCTGCGCAAAAAGACCGACCGCTACACACTGGAACCGGATGATATTGAACTGATCAGCATAGCAGCCGGACTGCACGATATTGGAAAAATTCTTATTCCGGAAAACATTCTGAAAAAGCCCGGCAAGCTGACCGCCGCGGAGTTTGAGCTGGTCAAGCAGCACACCACCTTAGGCGCGCGGCTGGTGGCGGAGATGCCGGCCTACCAAAACGAAGCACTGGTTAAATATATAATTGAGATCTGCCTTCGACATCACGAGCGTTGGAACGGTGAGGGCTATCCTGATGGACTGCGGGGGGATGAGTGCCCCATTGCGGCACAGGTCACCGCCCTGGCCGATGTATACGATGCCCTGACCACCCGCCGCAGCTACAAGGAAGCCTACTCCCACGAAAAAGCGCTGGCTATGATCCACGCCGGGGAATGCGGCAGCTTTAATCCCCTGCTACTGGAATGCCTGGATAATCTCTCAGATGTCATCCGGCGGGAGGGTGCCGCCCGGGATGTCGGGCAGCACCCCCACAATAAATATGCCATCACCGAGGAACTATACCGGAACCGGGATATGGCCGCCGCCCGCATGACCCGCCAACTGGAGGAAGCCAACGCCCGGGAGGATTTCTTTACCGGGATGAGCCGGGAAATGTGGTTTAAATACACGGTGCAGCCCTCCTCGCTGCGGCTTTCCCTGGAGGCCACGCAGCAGACCGGTCTGCCCGCCGTGATGGTAGACCCACTGCAAAGTCAAGACTTTTTAGCGTTCATTGGAAAGGAAACTATAGAAACGGTGCGGCAACAGCTGGCCCGGATGACCGCGGATGAATCTTATGCTGAAATGCCCGTAACACTGCTGCTGAATGGGCAGCCGTGCCGCTGTCGACTGGCCATGTTTCTCTCCTGGTCGGCGGTGGAAAAGGGCCGTTGCCGGAGTCTGTTCGGCAAAGTGATCAATGTAGATGAAAACTACACCCGGCTGGAGGATTACGACCGGACAAGCATCCCGCAGGTGGAGCAGCAGGCGCTGCTGCCGCTTACTGCGGTGGATGGCGTTCTACGCGTTTCCGGGCGGGAGCTGGCACCCATCCTGCAGGCCTACCGGCAGATGTTCCAAATCGTGCGGCTGGTGGATCCGGGCATCTGCATGCAGGTGATCGCCGCAGATGACGGCCACACCATGGAAAAAGTGGAGCGCTGCTACTCCATCTGGGATAAGACCCAGCGCTGCCGGCACTGTGTTTCCCAGGAGGTGGTACGCACCCGCCGCACCCTGAATAAAGTGGAAGCAATCGGCAGCGACCTTTATTATATCTTGGCCATGTGCGTAGAGGTGGATGGCTTTCCCTATTCGCTGGAATGCGTCAATCCTATTTACTCGGATGATGTGCTTTCCGATGAGAATGAGAATCTGCTGAACCAACTGCTGATGCGCAACCGGCAGGTGTATACCGATTCCCTCACCAAGGTCTTTAACCGGCGCTACTGCGATGAGCGGCTGCGGCGCCTTTCCGGCGAGTATGCCCTGGCCATGATCGATATAGATAACCTCAAGCAGATCAACGATTGCCTTGGCCACCCGGCCGGGGATACCGCCATATATCACACCGCCCAGGCCATCCGGGCCATCCTGCGCAGCCAGGATGAACTGGTACGCTACGGCGGAGACGAGTTCCTGCTGCTGTTCCACAGTCTGCCGCAGAATATCCTGCGGCGCAAGCTAGAGGATATCTGCCGGGCGGTGCGGACGCTGCGGGTCGCGGATTTGCCGGAGCTGCGCATCACTGTCAGCATCGGCGGTGTTTATGCCGCGGGGCAGATCAGTGAGCTGGTGGAAAAGGCCGATCTGGCTCTGTACCGTGCCAAGGCTCAGAAGGATAGTGCCGTGCTGTATGAGGAGGACTTCCATGACTCTGAATGAATTTTATACCACCGTGGGCGGCAATTACGAGGATGTCATTGCCCGCCTGCACAGTGAAGCCTTTACAGAGAAATTCCTGCGGATGATTCCACAGGATAACAGCCTGCCGCTGCTGAAAGAAGCAGCGGCAGCGGGCGATGTCCCAACGGCCTTCCGGGCGGTGCATACCCTAAAGGGCATTGCCCTCAATTTGGGGCTTACCGGGCTGGCCGCCGCCTGCGGCACCATGACCGAAGCTCTGCGCAGCCGGGATACCCTCCCGGAACAGACCGATGTCCTGCTCCGGGCAGTGGACCGGGAATACCAAAAAGTGTGTGATACACTAGCCCGGCTGAATCCCCACACAGAACCGAGGAAAACAACATGATGATAAAAAGCGGATACCAGGAGGGGCTGTATTACCAAAACGGCTCCCCTGCCCCACCGATGCGCTGGAGGAACAACTGCGCGGCCAAATGAATTTTTCCAGTGGGGAGGGCACCGGGACGGCATTCCATGTCACACTGCCCTTTGCCATCGATCCCACCCCGACCGCCGTGGCTGATAACACAGCCGACTCCATTGATCTGACCGGTATGCAGATCCTGCTGGCGGAGGATAACGAACTCAATATGGAGATCAAGCAATTTTTCATTGAACAGTACGGCGGCACCGTCCTCCCGGTACAGGATGGCCAAGAAGTCGTCAAGCATTTTGCCGCCTCCGCCCCTGGCGAGATCGACCTCATTCTAATGGATGTAATGATGCCGGTCATGAATGTCTACAAAGCCACCCGGGTCATCCGGCAGATGTCGCGTCCCGATGCAAAGACTATCCCTATCCTAGCCATGAGCGCCAATGCCTTCCAGGATGATGTACAAAAAAGCCGGGCCGTCGGTATGAATGCCCACCTACCCAAACCCCTAAGCACTGAAAACCTGCTGGGGGCCATCGCGCGCTACATCACCCAAAAATGATTTTATTCTATGTCCCCGGTAAAGGAGTCCATTCCCTTATGCACGCCAAGAAAGTTTTGATTTCGTTTCTCCTGCTGCTGGCACTGGTCCCGCTGTGCGCCTGCACCGCCACAGTGCCCACCCCTGGCGTCCCCCTGCCCCAGTTGGTGATCGGCAGTGATAATTACCCTCCCTACAATTACACCGATGAAAACGGCTTCCCGGCCGGCGTGGATGTAGCACTGGCCCGGGAGGCCTGCCGCCGCATTGGCTACGAGCCCGTCTTTCGGCTCATTGATTGGGACCAAAAGGATGAATTTCTGCAAAATGGTGAGGTTGATTGCCTGTGGGGCTGCTTTTCCATGAATAACCGGGAGGAAAGTTACCTATGGGCCGGGCCCTACGCCTGCAGCCGCCAAGTGGTGGCCGTCCGGCAAGATAGCGATATTCAGTCCCTGGGAGATCTCGCCGGCCATCGCGTCGCGGTACAGATCAGCTCCAAGCCGGAAGAGATCTTCTCCGCCGGCACCGATCCTCGTCTGCCCACTGTCAGCAATATCTACTGTCTGTTAAGGATGGAGGATGTGGTTTCTGCCCTGCGCAAAGACTATGTAGATGCCTGCGCCGGCCACGCTGCCGCCCTTACCGCGCAGCTGCAGTACACCAATACCCCCTACCGCCTGCTGGAGGAATCCCTGCTGCGTTCCGAGGTCGGGGTCGCCTTTGCCCGGGAGGGCGATACCGCCCTGCGGGACCGCCTGCACACCGCCCTGGTGGAAATGTTCGCCGATGGCACCATTGAGAAAATCCTGGCCGAATACGGTTTGGACCCGGCCGATGCTCTGGGAGGAACGGCCGGTGAGTAAACAACAGAATAAACGGATCTGGGACTGGAACCCCAAGCCCCGCTCCGTCATTATTGTAGGGGTCCTGCTGTTTTTGCTGGTGGTGCTGGTACACGGTCACGCGGAATATCAGATCACCACCTCCCTGGCGCGGGATACCGCCAACACCCTGCGGCAGCAGTGCATCAGCTTTTATAAGCTAGCCAGCGGCGACCGTGTTAAAAGCCTGTTCCGGCTTTCAGATAACCTGCTGGAGCTGAGTTATCACCTGCGGGATGATCCCGAGCTCACCAACGATGAGTACCTGGAGCAAAGCGTAGACCGTCTGCGCCTGACCGGCGTGGCCCTGCTGAATGGCGACCTGCGCCTGGAGGCTTCCGGTTATACCCGCCCTATGCAGGGCTCCCCCTGGCAGAATACCACCGAAGGCAGCCTGTTCTACGGGGTGGCCGGCACCAATAAAATCTATGCCGAACGGGTACAGTACGATGGCCGCTACTATGATGTCTGTGCCGTTCCCCGGTTGGATGCCCCCGGCCTCCTCATTGGATTTTACGAACAGCCCGCTGGACTGATTCTGGATGTCGAGGAGGATATGACCACCCTTCTCAATGGTATTTACATCAATCGCGGCGGCACCTACATCATCACAGCCGGAAACACCATATTGGCCGGCAGCGATGATGCCCTTCAGGGCGAGAAAACCGACTCGCTCCCCATTCTGCAGGCGCTGAACCAGCTCCCTCACGATGACCAGCTCCACCTCTTCCACATTGATGGCGGCAGCTACCTGGGCTGCCGCACCGCCTGCGAGGGCTGTCAGCTCTACATCTATTTCCCGGCACTTTCTACCTTTGCCGATACAGCGGCGGTATCCGCCGTGTTCGTGGCGCTGTATACCGCCTTTTGGTATATTCTCTCCATTGCTCGCAGCCGCGCCTTGTACCAAAGCAGCCAAAAGCTGCAGGAGAGCAACCTTCACCTGCAAAAGACTGTCAATATGCTGCGCTCGCTGCAGAACATCTATTTTGCTTCCTTCTACATCGATCTGACCCAGAATTCCTGCGAAAGCATTTTCCTGCCGCAGTGGCTGGCCCATTACCTGCCGCAGAATAGCTCCTACACCGATATGAAGGACGCCCTGACGCAGAATCTTGTCCTGGAGGAATACCGGCCGATGCTGGATGAGCAGCTCAGTCCCGAGGCTATCCGGGAGACCCTGCGACAGGAAAACCTCACCGATGTACGCCATAGCTTTTATATCGATTACCGGGCCTGGTGGGATGATACCCTAAACTGGAGCCGTGTCACCATCACTGTTGTGGATTTTGATGCGGTCGGTAAGCCCCACCATGTTCTGGCCGTGCTGCAGGATGTCGGCCCGGAAAAAGAACGGGAAGCCCGATACCAGGCACAGATTATTGCTGAAGCAGAGGAAGCACGGCTGGCCAGCATTGCCAAATCTGAATTCCTGCGCCGCATCAGCCACGATCTGCGCACCCCCATCAATGGCATCCAGGGTTACATCAATATGGCCGCTCACCATCCCGATGATCTTGCCCTCCAGATAAGCTGCCGGGATAAAGCTGCCATTGCCCTGCACACCCTGCTGGATATCGTCAACAATGTACTGGATATGAGCAAACTGGAAAGCAGCGCCATTGAGCTCGAGCAGCGTTCCTTCTCCCTCTCTGCCACCCTGCAGGAGGTCAGCGCTGTCATCGAACCGCAGGCCGCGGAACGCGGCATCCGGTACGAAGCCCCCACCGAAGCCCCCCTGTCAAATGTCCGTCTCATCGGCAGCCCCAATCATTTGCAGCGCATCCTGTGCAACCTGGCCGGCAATGCCGTAAAATATGGCCGCAGCGGCGGCTATGTCCGGCTGGGCAGCCGGGTCCTTTCCCACAGCGAAGGCTGTGTAACAGTCGAATTCACCTGCGAGGATAACGGTATCGGCATGAGTGAGGAATTCCAGCAGCATCTGTTTGAACCTTTCGCGCAGGAGGCCGATGACGCCCGCACCCAGTACCAAGGCACTGGTCTGGGTCTTTCCATCGTTGAAAAGCTGGTATCCGCCATGCACGGCACCATCACCTTCAATTCCCAAAAGGGTGTTGGCACCTCCTTTCGGGTCGTGCTGCCTTTCGGCATCGATCGCACCGCTCCCACCGCTCCGGTTCCACTGCCCACAGCCGATTTCACCGGTATTCATATCCTGCTGGCGGAGGATAACGACCTCAATATGGAGATCGCGGAATTCCTGCTGCAGGAACATGGCGCCACCGTGTCCCGCGCCTGGAACGGCCGGGAAGCCCTGGAGCTCTTTTCGGCCAGTGCGCCCGGCTACTATGATCTCATCCTAATGGACATTATGATGCCGGTAATGGATGGCACAGCGGCGGCCCGGGCCATCCGCGCACTGCCCCGCCCCGATGCTAAAGCCATCCCCATCCTGGCCATGAGCGCCAATGCCTTCAGCGATGATATTTGCCAAAGCCTGGCCGCCGGCATGAATGAGCACCTCTCCAAGCCCATAGAGGAAGGAAAACTGCTGACCGTCATTGCCCGCCTGCTGGGCAAAGATGAAAAAGCCGCCCGCTAAATCCAAGTGATATGCCCAAAAGCAGCCGTTTCATTTTTGCAACATGTTTCGTTTTTGCATCAATAAATTCTATTAATAAAATTTATACGCTTTCTGTACTATCTCATAATCAAGCCAAAAATTAAGCATTCGCAAAAAAGTGCGGGATAATATGTTGCATATTTGCATCATATTATCCCGTTCTTTTTCGATTTCCACTCCTTTTTCTCGCGGTTTCCCCTTTTCCTGCGTTTTTTCTCCATGAAAAAGTATCCAAAGAAATTCTTCTCCATCCCACGCACCTGCCAAACTTTTATCAACCCCATTTACAAGCCCTCTCCCCCTCGCTATAATCATCTCGAAAGCGGGCTTTCCCCCGCATTTTTTCACCCCCTGCCGCCGCTTTACAGGGAGATTCGTACAGAAACTGAGAGGTTTAATAAGATGGAACAGAATTTAAGCAAAACCCCGATCAAGTGGCGGGCTTCCGCCATTGTGCTGGCTATCTGCCTGGTACTCATGGTCGTCACCTCGGTCATCGGCCATAATATTCAAACCAGCGGCGGCACCGTCCGCACCGAAGAGCTGACCTTCACCACCGATGTGGGCGCCACCAGCCACGCCAAGCTCTATATCCCCGAAACAGCCACGGCCGAAACCCCGGCCCCGGCCATCCTGCTGTGCCACGGCTACACTGCCAGCCTGGATGCCATGGAATCCAATGCCATTGAGCTGAGCCGCCGCGGATATGTGGTCATGGCGCTGGATATGTACGGCCACGGAGAAAGCACCCTGCCCCCTGACGGATACAAGCAGGCGGAAATGGGCAATGTGGAAAATTACGCTCCCGATCTCGGCAGCTACTCCGCCCTGCAGCAGTTCAAAAATTACGACTTTATCGATCTGACCAAGATCGGTATGCTGGGCCACTCCATGGGCACCGCTGCCATTCAGGAGGGCGCTTATCTTGCCTACGCCAAATGGCAGGCAGCCTATACTGCAGCCTATGCTGAAGCGCTTGCGGCAGGCTCCGATGAAACAACCGCTGCTTACACAGCCTACGGCGCAGCGATGAACGCCGGGATTGTATTGCCTGGTTCTATGGTACTCACCGGTTATAATTACAATGTCCGCAACATCAACGACTTGACCTACATTGGCGTTACTGCTGAAAACGGCGTTTTCCCGCTGTATGCCGCCCCGGTCAATATCTGCACCATTCAGGGCACCTACGATGAATTCTCCGGTCTTCTGTGGGGCGTGGAGGATTCCAGCCAGTACACCACCAGCTTTAAGTTCGCCTACGGCACCGGCGGCGCCACCAATGTTCCCTCCGGCACCTACTTTATGTACGGCGATGCCAGCGCCACACCCCTCACCCGTGAGGAAGCGGTGACTGCTGCCGCCAGTGCTGCCGTGACCATGAAGCCCATTCGTGCCGCTTATAGCTTTGACGGTACCCATTCCGATACCTACTATGATGAGACTGCCATCAGCTACGGCATCGATTTCTTCGATATCACTCTGCGCGGCGGCGTTGCCACCATCGCTCCCACCGAGCAGGTCTGGCATGGCCGTGCCGCCTGCGGCCTCATCGGCCTTATCGCCACCCTGGTCGCCTTTGTAGCGCTGGCGCTCACCCTGCTGCGGGTCCCCTTCTTCTCCACCATCGTGCGTCCGGCCGCTCCCTCCATCAGCACCGTCCACGGTGCCAAGGGTGTTATCGGGTATATCATTCCCTATATCATCTTCCTGCTGCCCGCGCCCCTGCTGTACTACTGGCTGATCGGCTATCCCTACTACATGCAGCCCCAGTGGTTCAAATTCCTCACCAAGTTCATGCCCAATAGCTTCTTCAATATGGCTCCCATGAACTCCCTCATGCTCTTTAATGGCGTCGTGGGCGGCGTATTCCTGGTACTGTATCTGCTGGTATTCTTCCTTATCGGCCGCAAGAAAGGCGCCAACCTGGAAACCACCGGTCTCAAGCTCCCCTTCACGCAGATCCTCAAGAGCCTGTTGCTGGCAGTTCTCTCCTTTGGCGGGATTTATGCGGTGGTGTATGCCTGCTCCGCCCTTTCCGGCACCAATTTCTCCTTCTTCAAGTTCAACATCATGCCCATGGATAGCACCCACTGGGTTGCGTTCTTCAAGTACCTGCCCGTCTGGCTGCTGTTCTTCCTGCTGTGCGGCGTCATCTATAATTCCCTCACCCGCATCAATAACGCCCCCGCCTGGCTCAATTACCTGCTGTGCGCGGTCGTTTCCTGCGGCGGTCTGGCCATGATGTTCGCCTACGATTACGGCAAGCTGTTTGCCACCGGTGTCCGCGGCATCCAGTACATCCCCGGCACCACCTCCCCCGAATGGCTCGCGGCCGTGGGCATGTCCTTCCCCACCGCGTTGGCCGGCATCATGCTGTTCGGCCTGCTCTTCATCCTGCCCATCACCGCCGTGATGAGCCGCGTCCTCCACAAAAAGACCGGTTCCGTCTGGCTGGGCGGCTTCCTCACCGCATTCATCGTCCTTGTCTTCACCATTTCTCACATGGTCGTTTCCATCTGATTTTCCTCCTCAAAATAACGCGCAGGAAACGAAGTGGAATCTCTGTCCGTGCAGGTCCTCCGTCGGCTCCCGGTAGGGGGAGCCGACGGAACCCACGGCGCGGCACGCATCGGAGCAACCTCCCCGGTGCGTGCCTTTCTCTGCTTTCCGCCATTGGGGCGGCACGGTTCCGCTCCCGTCAGGCAGCACCTCCGCTTCGCTTCGGGCTGCCTTCCCCGCTCCACCGCGCCGCCCCCGCGCACTCTCCATCTCCTCCCGAAAGGCAGGTCCTCCCTTTATGATCCCCACCGTCCAAAGCCTCCCCCATCCCCGCCGCGTCTTCCGCGGGGAGTTCGCCCTCTGCATCATCGCGGTGCTCAATAGCTTCGCTGTCTACCTGATGCTTTACAGCGGCGCCGGCATTTCCTCCATCTCCTCAGTGCCGTACATCATTTCGGAGGTGCTGCCGGTCCTCTCCCTCGGCACATGGACTTATCTTTTCCAAACCTCGCTGGTGGCGGTGTTGATGCTGCTGCGGCGGAAGTTTGTCCCCAGCTATCTGCTTGCGTTTTTGGTGGGCTTCGCCTTCGGCGAGATGATGGATGTCCATGCCCTGTGGATCGATAAGCTGCCGCTTACCCCTGTGCTGCGGGTCGTCTATTTCCTCATCAGCTTTGCGGCCCTCACCCTAGGCATCGCCCTCTCCAATCACTGTAAGCTCCCTATCATCCCCACCGATCTCTTTCCCCGGGAACTGGCCGTCATACTGAATAAGCCCTACAAAACCGTCAAAACCCATTTTGATCTCGGCTGCCTTACCGTAACAGTAGTACTTTCTCTTCTCTTTCTGCACGGCATCCGCGGCATTGGCATCGGCACGGTATTCTGCGCTCTTGTCATGGGGCGGTGCATCTTCTGGGTGGGCGAGCGCCTCACCCGACACTTTGTCTTTGTTTCATTCCTCGCTCCCCACCCGGAGCAGGATCCCTGACTCTCTGTAAAAAGCACTGCAATCTGTTATTTTTTGGGACACATCCGCGGGATTGTCCCTTTTTCATTGCCTCACTGCGCACTATAATTTTAATAGAAAGATTTCCGAAAGAAGGGATCCCCATGTCGCCCCGCTCCGTCAATACCATTGCCCGTACCCTCATCCAAACGGTGGTGCGTCAAAAGCTTAATGCCATCAAAAGCGACCCGGAGCGCAGCCTGCGCAATCTGGTGGATATGGGGCTTAGCTTTGCGGCAGGCAGCGAACAAAAGCGTTTCCTTCAGCAGGCCCAGCGGACCCTGCAGGATGAAAACAGCGCCTATTACCGCATCATCTACGATATGGCGCTGCATGTGGATACCGAGCATCTGATGGGCTTTGGCATGAACCTGGGCTACAATAGCCTCACTGCCGGGGCCCGCACCATCCGCCGGCTGGAAAGCGAATGCGGCTACGATATCCCCTGGTGCCTTACCCTCGCCATCGACCGCAAGGGCTACGCCGCCCACGAAGCCGACTATATCAGCCTTATCGAGCAGGGCAAGCGGCTGGGCATCTATACCTATCTGATCATCGCGCCGGAGCTGCCCGTGGGACTTTTCACCCTGCTGCGCCAACAGAAGGACTGTGCCTTCCTGCTTTTCACCTCACCCGATGAACTCACCGGGGATGTCATCGATACCATGGCCCAGCTTTATCATGTCATGCCGGTGGTACGCTTTGGCGATGGCGCCGAAGAGGTCTGCGATGCCATGCGCCGCCGGGAAATGCTCTACTCGGTATTCCTGCCCTACCATTCCGAGGAATTAGAAAGCATCTCTGGTGATGGCGATGTACTGGATATCGAGCAATTCCATGCGCCGCTCACCATCTTCATATCCTACACCGCCCCGGAAAAGGGCCAATCATCACCCTTTTACCGGCGAATCATCGCCGCCCGCAATGACCTGCATACGCAAACCATCCCCGTGGAGCTGTGGGAGGATCTGCGCTTCATCGATGGCGTCATCTCTCCTCTGCCCTCCCACTCCATTACTTTCAATGCTGACTGCTTCCTCATCCGCCCGGATGGCACCGTGGATGACCGCATCTCCTTTGCCGCCACCTCGCTGGAAAGCATCCTTGTCTCCCTGCAATAAAATAAGCCCCGGTTCCGCGGGCATTCCGCAGGATCGGGACTCTTTTTATCATTTTCGTTTTGGGGTCACAGCTCAGCCACTTCTACCCGCTTTACCGCGGCATAAATGCTGACCTTCAGCATCCGTACAAATTCCTGCGGCGGTACACAATCTTTATCGGAAAGCCACCGCACAAACGCCGCAATAAAGGCATCCGCATAAAAATTGATGCAGAACTGCTGGTATTTCGCTTCCTCCAGCGAGGACGCCAAAAAGTATTTGATAGAAGGCTCCAGCACTTCCTTAAAGTGCTCTAGGAAGGAATTCTGTCCCTCAATGCGCAGCGCCCGCCGGTAGAAAGAGCGGTTTTCGTAAAAAAAGCTGCACAGCTCGGTAAGAAAATCCCAGATCCCGGCATAATCCTGCCGGCTGGAAAGCTGCAGATACTCCATATCAAAGATCCAGTTCACCAGGTCGTACTTATCCTTAAAGTGATAGTAGAAGCTCTTGCGGTTCATGCCGCACTGCTCCGCAATATCAGAAACGCTGATCTTGGAAAAAGGCATCTGCTCCATCAGTTCTTTCATCGCGGCGGCCAGGGCGCGCTTGGTCAGGTTGGAATCGGCCGTAGTGTTCACCCCCGTTCACGCCTTATCTTAGCATATCCTCCCGAAAAAATAAAACCCCCATCGCCAAAAAGCGTTGGACAATCGCAAAAAACTGTCCCAAATGGTTGCGTGGTCCGGTTGCTCCCTCTCGCTTCCCCGTCGGCCCCTGCCCATTTCCGCCTACGGCGAAGCCTCCCCCTGCATGACTCCCCAACGCATTATCAAATTCCCAAAGGAGTGACCCCCATGCCAAAAGAACCCCGCCCCTTGCACGACCTTCATCCCCTGCGGCTGCTGCCGCTGGCTCTTTGTTTGGCCATGGTGGTGTTCTGCATTATCCGGGGCGGCTTCTCGGTGGAGGACATCCTCTCCTACGCCCCGCGGAATGTCTGGCTGGCCGCCGGTTTCCTGCTGCTGCTCTACCTCGCCAAATGCCTCAGCGTGGCTTTTCCCATCATCGTTTTACAGGTTGCCGCTGGGCATCTGTTTGCCCCTGCGGCGGCGCTGGCGCTCAATGTTTTAGGCCTTGCGGTGGATCTCACCGTTCCCTTCTGGATCGGCCGGTTTTCCGGCAGCGGGCTTACCGCTCGGCTTTTGGCCCGCTATCCCCGCCTGGATGGCCTCCTGGAAAGCCAGGAAGGACATTACCTTTTCCTCTCGTTCTTTCTGCGGGTCATCTACCTCCTCCCCGGCGATATCGTCAGCATGTATTTCGGTTCGGTCCGGGGACCCTATCTCACCTGTCTGCTCGGCGGGCTGCTGGGCGGCCTGCCCAGCCTGCTGGCCGCCACCCTGCTGGGCGCCAGCGTTTCACAGCCTGGTTCCCCGGCCTTTTGGCTCGCCCTTGGCATCACCGCCGGGGTCTCCGTCCTTTCTCTTCTAGGCTATCTCCTCTGGCAAAAGCGCCAAAAGAACAAAATCTAACCCCGCACCCAACAGAATCCCTCTTCGCCGGGGGAGATCTTTTCCCACCCCATGTTTAGAGCATCCTCGACATCACTGTTTGGCCCCTGCTCTCTCGTCGCCGGACTATCCTCCTTGGCTAAAACGCAAAAAGTAAGGTTTAAGCAGTTTCCTCCGCCGCAGGAATCACCCTCTATCCGGGCCACCTGCCCCGCAGCCCCGGAGACATAGCCGCGCTCTTTATTATCAGTTCCCTGCTTTACACCCCCACGGCAGAGCCGCCTTTCGCCTTCGGCGAAATCCGCAGGCTGCGCCTGCATCGGCGGGCTTCCCGCCGGGCGGCTCCGCCACTCCCCTCCGCCCAGTTCTCCTAATACCAAACGACCGCCCTCCGGAAGAGAACCGGAAGCCGGTCGTTTTCTTTTTCATTTCGCCCGCAGCTGCCAGAATGCCACCGCACTGGCCGCCGCAACATTCAGGGAATCCACCCCGTGCTGCATCGGGATCCGAACGGTGTAGTCACAGTCAGCTATCGTGCGGGCTGTCAGTCCGGTGCCCTCGGTCCCCAACACAATGGCCAGCTTTGGTTCCGCCGCCAGCCCCTCATCATCAATGGAAACCGAATCCTCCCACAGGGCCATCGCCGCTGTCTTAAAGTCCAGTTCATTCAGCCAGTCAAGCCCCGGACTCGGCCAGTCGGCCGGTTGCTCCCCTATGTAGGCCCACGGAATTTGGAATACCGTTCCCATGCTCACCCGCACCGCCCGTCGGTTCAGCGGGTCACAACAGCTGGGGGTCAGCAGCACCGCATCGATCCCCAGGGCCGCCGCCGAACGGATAATGGCCCCCACATTGGTGGAGTCCACTACATTTTCCAGCACAGCCACCCGTCTTGTCCCGGCGCACACCTCTCTAAAATCCTTGGGTCTCGGCCGCCGCATGGCGCACAGCACCCCGCGGGTCAGCTCATAGCCGGTCAGCCCTGCCAATACCTCCCGTTCCCCGGTGTAAAGGGGAATCTCCCCGCAGCGTGCAATGATCCCGGCTGCCTTTCCTTCAATAAATTTACGCTCGGTAAGGAGGGCCAGCGGCTCATAACCGGCATCCAGCGCCAGGCCAATGACAGTAGGACTTTCCGCAATAAACACGCCCTTTTCCGGCTCCAGGCGGTTGCGCAGCTGCGCCTCGGTCAATCGGCAAAAAACATCCAACTCCGGCCGGGTAAGATCCGTGATCTCGATGATTTGCGGCATTTTGGCATTTCCCCTTTCCTGCTCTCTCCCCCTATTATAGCAGGTTTTTCCGCCCTGGGAAAGTCACTCCTTTTTGCTTTTTACCCCGGATTTTCAATCAGCTCCAGGGCCAGCATCCGCTCCAGCGGGATCTCCTCTCCCTCCGAGAGGAGCAAAGCTGGCGGCTGCTCCCTCAATTTCATGGCCTGGCCGGTTGTGGTCACACAGTTCCCGCCGGCTTTTTTCTCATCCGGTACAAACCAGGTAACGGTGACCCATGGCCGCCCCTGAAGCCGCCCCCGCAGCAGCTGCAGCCGGGCATCCAGCCGGGTCTGCTCATCCTCGCTCAGCTGGGGGCATTCCTGGGTGGACCGGGCCGCTTCCATCAGTATTTCCTCGTAGCAGGCCAGGGCCGCAAATGGTGCAAACTGCACCGCCCTCTCCTCGAGCGGCATGGGACGGTGCCGCCGAGAAACGGGCCGCGGCAAATTGAGAATGTCGTCATATTGATGGGTCGGCATGGCTGGCCTCCTTTCCTGGCTTTTGGAATAGATACAGGCGAGCGCAAGGCCCGGC
>ERZ791837.870-NODE-870-length-22008-cov-2.855373_pt1 | contig 22008 bp, 18 predicted proteins | sample MGYA00510292_ERZ791837 | MGnify/ENA primary metagenome ERZ791837 (study PRJEB30046, sample SAMN00715259) | human gut metagenome | study: EMG produced TPA metagenomics assembly of the A metagenome-wide association study of gut microbiota in type 2...
CCGCCGTGGCGTCCGGCGGGAAGGTGTCCTGCACCCACTTGTCATAGCCCGCCAGGTCTGCCCCGGCCTGCGTCACGGTGACGGCGCATTCCTGCTTGTCGGAAGCGCGGAATACCACCGTTCCGGACCGTCCGGCGGCGGATTTGTTTTCCGACGCCGTCAGGATGACCGTGGTCCGGCCCATGCCGGAAGAGGCGGAAACGGAAATCCATTCCGGGGATTCCGCCACCACCCAGCCCAGGGCTTCCTCTTCCATCTGCACTTCCACATCCACCGGCCCTCCGGCGGCGGGAACGGATGCCCCCACCCGGGACAAGCCGAACGGGGAAGCCGTAACGGGGAACGACGTGGAAGACACGTAGCGGTTGGCGGCGCGCAGCAGGGAACGCTGGTCAAAGTAGTTGCTTTCATTCCGGGAGTCGGAGATGTCGCCGCCCAAATCCCAGTACATGAAGCCAGCCAGTTTTTGATCACTGATGTATTTGTTTTTCTTCCGCGTCGTGTCTACTCCATTGTAATAGTATTTTTTACCATTGCTGTTCAGGGTGAGCTGGTCCAGTGCGGGATCGTTAAGTTCCTCCTCTCCCTTCAGGTCACGGTACAGCATGGCATCTGTGGCGCCGGAGGCACCAGTTACTCCGTAAAAAGGACCGCTGAGCTGGATTTTGGAATCCGGATACCCCCAGGATCTAAATAAATTACAGGCGGAAACCATGGTGTTATAGGTGCCAGCGCTGCTGCTGGGCCCATAATTCTGGAACGGGAAGAAATCCACAAATTGAATCTTGTCCTTGGGGAACCAGTAGGCCACCGTGTGCAGCGTGATGGTAAAAACAGGCCCGGAGCCGATTTTCCGCCTGATGGCTTCAGCCAGCGCCCCATAGCCGTTCCACAGGGAATCCCCCTGGTAAAGCCATTCAAAGTCCAGGTCCACGCCATCCAGCAAATCGCCGTATTCGTCCAGCATTTCTGCAATTTGTGTAGCGAATTTGTTTCTGGCCGCTTCATTGCCCAGCATCTTTTTCCAATCGGAACCGCCTGAAACACAGAGACGTATGTTTATTCCTTCCACTTCTGCCGTGAGTTCGCGCAGATAGCGCAGGTCGCTCACCCAGGAAGCGGTGTCATAGTCTTCTACGTCACTGTCTCCCCAGTAGGCGACAATCTGGCGGTCCGCCCAGGCATGCTGGACGGCCTTTCCCAGTTTTCCGGCGGCACGGGCTTCCACCCAGATGCGCATCTCGTCAATGTTGCCGACCAGATTGCTTCCAACGACTGCATTGGCCGTCTGGCTGTCCAGATCATTTCCAGCGGCGGCGGCCACGGTTTCTACGGCCGTGTTGTTCAGATAGAAGGTTCCCGTATCGTTATTGCGCACAAAGGCGATCCAGAAATATTCGTTGAGGAGTATGTCGGGCAAGTCGGCTTCCCAGGCCTTGGAGGTTCCCACCTGGATGCGCGCGCGGTAATGGTCAGCCGCCCAAGAGATTGTCAGAGAGACGTTGTCGTTGCCAAACAGAATGAAATTTTCCCGTTCGGCGGAAAGGAGCATGTCAGCCTCAATGGTGAAGGCGGCAGGATCGCCGCCCAGCAGGCCGCCCCCTACACGCATGGAGGCATTCGGCCCGGTAAAGCGGTAGATGCTGGTCCGGGTTCCTTCCCGGGGGAGAAACGTAACGCCGTTTTTTTCCTTTACGTCATTATCCGGCCGCCAGTGAGTGATGGTTCCGTCTGCGGTGAGGCCTGTTACGCCGATGTAGATGAGGTCATTGTTGTTAATGATATGGGAGCGGGAAAGCCAGTGGTAGCGCAGGTGGCTATCCCGTACATAGGCTGTCATGAGCATGTACCGGAAGGTATTGTTGTCCGTGACGATGGAGAATTCCGTGCCGGACGGCGTCACCGCCTGATACGGGCGGGTGAAGGAGCTGCCCGTTTTATCCGCGAATTCCGTCCACTTGGCGTCCCGGAAGTCTCCGTCCCGCCACAGCCCCACTAGGCGGCCATACCTGGGGTGGGCCATGGGCAGCGGCCCCGTCAGGAAAAAGTCGTCCGCCCCGGTCCCCAGCTCCGCATTCCAGAACCGCAGTTCGTCCCGGGCGCCCTTGAACTGCGCAGCCAGCACCAGGCCTGTCCAGCCGTTTTTCATGGAGGCCAGGTAAGGCGCGGCAGGAGCGGTTCCCGCCAATGTTCCGTCCACATACAGGCTGACGTTTTCCGTTCCCAGGGCCACGGCCACATGGTGCCAGGTTCCGGCGGCGAAGGGCTGGCCGGAAGCCTCCATGGAGGCGGGAGTTTCCGCATTCCCGGATTCCAGATGCAGACGGCCTGCGTTCAGGGAGAGCGTGGAAGCCCCCAGGGAAAGAATAGCGCCGGAGGCGGCTTCACCATCCGGCCTGACCCAAAGTTCGCAAGTCATTTCCCCCGTTCCGGTCCAGGCATCCGCAGGAACGGGAAGCGCCACCGGGGAGGGAAGAACGGTCAGCGCCCTGTTGTGGAGCACGCTGACGGGCTTCGGCTCCGGAGCGGGAGGGGCCGGGGTATCATCCGTGCGGACAGTCAGCGCATTCAGATTCAGGGCTCCGGTTCCGGCGGAGTTGCCTTCCTTCACCACGTCAAAAACGAGCGTCCCGGCTTCATCCGCTGCCGCGGCCCATTCCATCGCCATGTAGGTATCCGCGTCCGCCGTGTTGACGCCCCCTTTCCACATCTCTTCCGTGCGGGAACCGGTGGAGGTCTGAAGCGCCTTTACGTCCACATGAGCGCCGGATACCAGGTAAACGGACTGGTACGCGGGCTTGCCGCTGCCCAGGAAAAAAGAAACGGAATATTCCTTGCCGGGCGCCAGTCCGGAGAGGGAAACGCGCACCGTGCCGGCCCGGACCGCCATGCCGTTGGTAAACAATTGCAAACTCGTATTCAGGGCTTCCCCATGATTCGGAAAGGAGAAGGCGCTTTCCGCCTGCAGCACGCCGCCCGGCTGCCCTCCGCGGGTTTCCCCCTTTTCCCGCCACGTTGAATTGGCGTTGTTATAGCACATGTTTCCCACGCTCGCTTCCGATTTGGCCGTTACCGCCAGATAAACGGAGCGGCCAAACAGCGTTCCGGCCAGCACGGGGGAGGAAGAGGCTTCCAGGTTATTCCTCCGCAGAGGCACGCTTTTCAGCGTGGAAGACGGCGTGACGGTCACCACCCCCATATTCGTCCAGCCCGGCTGTGCCGCAGAAGCCGCATTGCCGAAGTCCACGCCGAAGGATTCCACCGTTCCCGCACCCTGCCCCGGATTCCCCAGAGCGGAGAGAGCCACCGCCACAAGGACGCCGAAGAGAGATTTCTTTTTCATAGATATAAGACTATTAAATAATCTAACAGATAGACTTCTGCAAATAAAAAATGCCGGAAAGAAGGGATGAAAAACATGGGCGGTTCCATCCCTTCTCTCCGGACATCTCGTCAAAGATAATGCTGAATGCTCCTTAGTTTCTGCGCCGCCGCAACAGCAGCGCCGCCAGTCCGAGCAATCCCAGGGATGCCGTGGCCGGTTCGGGAATGGGCTCGGTTGCCAGCATGAACCCGTTCAAATTAATATCCCCGCTTAAAACATCTGCGGCCACCCCGGCGGAGCGTTCATAAGTGAGCGTCACCCGGCCCGAACTGTCTGTGGTGAACGTCCATTCCATCCCCACGCCGGAAGAATCCGTCGTCCCCTGGAAGGTTGAACCGGTCATCGTCCCCGCTCCTTCATAGCCGTCCATCAGGCTGCCGGTGACATCGCTGACACCGCCCGAGAGGGCCATGCTGGTTTTATTGGTGGAAAAGCCGCTGTTGCCCAGAACGTAGAGATAATAGGTGGTATTGGCCGCCAGGCCGTTCAGCGTGAATTGAAGGCCGACGGTCTGCCCCTTCACCCCGTTGCACTTGCCGGAGATGGAAGACTGCGCCATGCTGTCCGGAAACAGGGAGTTCAGGGAGGGTGACGTGCCTGTCGCGTCCAGGTAACCCGCATTCACGGCGGCGGTGCTTTTGTACGCCATGGTGAGCGTGACGTCCTGACCGTCCAGATTGCCGAGAACCACGGACGAGGAAACATTTCCCCCGTTTTTGCTCAAGGAAGCAATGGAGGCGTAGGAGGTGGCTTTTCCTCCCGTAACGGAGGAAGCCTGGGTAGCCACACTGATCCAATCCGAATCCCCGGCGGAGGAAGAACCCAGATTAATTTTCAGGGAAGCCGCAGAAGCCGCGGAAACGGCGCCTGCCAATAATAGCAGAATGAATGATTTCTTCATGGTTTTAGCCAATTCACAAGATATATGCCGGATTTGGAATCCGGTATGGATGTTACAGCCGTGAAAAATTGTTCTTCCTGATGCTCTGCAACATTTCCCCATCCCCTTTCCACAGCCTTATACCGCCGGCCCTGACGGCTACCGCCGCCAAAATGCAAAGACAGTTAGTAATGATTGCCGGAACAAAAAGAAAGCCTGTTACATCAGGAACTCCCTACGGCAATTTCCAGGATATTGCCAAGCCCAATTTCCTTAAAACGTTTTTCTTTCAATTTTGTAGGCTTGACTCCGGATTCCAAATCCGTCCGTTTTATAACCCTATCCTGACCAATAAGTTATTTTTTATCATTTAAAACCGGAATATTTATGATTTCCAGACTTGACCAAATATTCCTTTTCTGCATCTCCATGAATTCCATCAATTATTTCGTTTTTCATGGAGGAAGATGGTTGCAGCCACATCCGGAACCAGCAATAAAAAACGGACGGTTTCCCGTCCGTTTTCTGGAAATTGAAGTGTTGAACTACCGGATCAGTAGTCCAGTTCACCTCTCATGACCCGGCGCTCGAATTCGGCCACATCCACCACCTGGCCGGTCAGCCGGGCGTGTTCCGTGGCAAAGGCCATTACATGGGAGTGGGCGGATTCTTCAATGGAGGTGGTCATGTCCGCCGGGGAGGGAACCGTCAGCATGTCATCGTAAAGGGCTTCCACCAGCCCCCAGTCACCGCCGCCGTGGCCCTGGTAGCCGCCAGCCAGTTCCTCCAGCTCCACCACGCGGGTTTTACCGCCAAAGTGGGGCGTCACGGTGATTTCACCGGGGCCGTTTTCCTTGTAGAAGGCTCCGGCGCGGATTTTGCCTTTGGTGCCGTATACTTCAATATGGCGGCCCTGCTCAAAGGCCGTCATCGTGAAGGTGCCGGTCAGGCCGCCTTCAAAGCGCATGATGGAAACCTGGTGGTCCGGCTGGTCGTTGTCGCACTGGAGGTAGTCCCTGCCCCACGGGGAGGTTTCAAGCCATTCGCAGATTTCCTCCGCGGTGGCTTCCTGCGCGCGGTCATAGACCATGCCCAGCCAGCGCTTGCATTCGTCGTCCGTGGCGTATTTGCGGGCGTCCCAGGGGTCTTCCCCCACCGGGGTGGTCCAGTCCGTGCAGCGTTCCGGACGGGGGGAGGAGAGCGTTTTTTTCGTGAAGAAGGTGAGCTCCCCGAAGCTGGCTACGGAGAGGCATTTGCGCCTGCCCATGAGCCAGTAAAGGATGTCCATGTCATGGCAGCATTTGGCCACGATCATGGGGGTGGAGGTCTTGCTGTTGCCCCAGTGCCCGCGCACGAAGGAGTGGGCGAAGTGCCACGCCCCCACGCCTTCGTTGGCGTTGAAGGTGATGACGTCCCCGATTTCCCCGCTGCTGATGATTTTTTTCAGGGTGCGGTAGAACTGGGTGTAGCGCAGCACGTGGCACACGGCCACGCGGCGTTTCAGCAGGCGCGCCAGGTCGCGCAGTTCCAGCGCTTCCTTCAGCGTCTTGGCGATGGGTTTTTCCAGCAGGACGTGGTAGCCCAGCTCCATGGCCTTTTTGCACGGGGCGTAGTGGTAGTCGTCCTGCGTGCCGATGATGGCTACGTCCGCCAGGCGCGGTTCCTCCAGCAGGGAGGCGGCGTCCTTGAACAGGCGGATGGAGTCCCGCTCCTCCTCCGGGGCAAAGTCACGCACGGCTTCCGTGCGCTGCTTGACGGGGTCCGCCGCGGCGGCGATGCGGTAGCGGTTTTTTTGTTCCATGGCCAGCTTCATGTAGGTGCGCGTGCGGGAGCCGCACCCGATTCCGGCGAGAGAGAGTCTTTTTTGTTCAGGCATGAGGATTGTGTTAGAGAGATTGACTTAAAGGACGCCGGATTTGACAAGCAGCGCTTCCGCGTCCGGATCACGGCCCATGAAGTCGCGGTAGAGTTCCGCGGCAGGCTTGCTGTTGCCCTTGCTGAGGATGCAGCGGCGGAAGTCGCGCCCGGTCTGCGGATTGAGCACCCCTTCCTTCAGGAAGCGGCTGAAGGCGTCCGCTTCCAGCACTTCCGCCCATTTGTAGGAGTAGTAGCCGGAGGCATAGCCCGTGGGATCCGCGAAGATGTGGGTCAGGCGGCGCGCCACGGAGGGGCCGCGGTGGGTCATGGGCACCCGGTAGTCCGCCAGGATGCGTTCATCCGTTTCCTCCAGCGGAGCGCCCTTGTACCGCGGCCAGTTCACGTGAAGCTCCAGGTCCAGCTTGCCGAAGCAGAGCTGGCGCATGAAGTCCGTGCCGCTCATGTAGTTGCGGGCGGCGCGCATTTTGGAGAATAGTTCGTCCGGGATTGTTTCACCCGTTTCATAGTGCGCGGCGAAGAGGTCCACGGATTCCCGCTCCCAGCACCAGTTTTCATTGATCTGGGAGGGCAGTTCCACAAAGTCCCAGGCCACGTTGGTGCCAGCCAGGGATTTGACCTCCACATCAGAGAGGAGCTGGTGCAGCAGGTGGCCGAATTCATGGAAGATGGTTTCCACCTCCCGGTGGGACAGCAGCGCGGGCTTGTCCCCCACGGGCTTGGTCATGTTGCCGACCATGAGGCCCAGATGGGGCACGCGGGGCTTGCCGCCGTGCGGGGGTTCCCCCACACTGAGGTAGTTCATCCACGCCCCGGCGCGCTTGGAGTCCCGCGGATGCCAGTCCGCATAAAAGGAGCCCAGGTGTTCCCCGCTTTCCGCATCATGCAGTTCATAGAACAGCACGTCCGGGTGCCATACCTCCACCGCGCCTTCCGGCACTTCCCCGGGTTCCCCCGGCTTGAAGGCTACTGTGGGGCGCGGCGTGACCGTGATGCCGTACAGGCCGGAGTAGATGGAGAAGAGGCCGTCCATCACCTTTTCCACGGAGTAGTACGGGCGCAGGTCTTCCTCATCAAAGGAGTACAGCTCGCGGCGGCGTTTTTCAGACCAGTATCCGGTTTCCCACGGGGAGAGTTTTTCCACGGGTTTTCCGGTCTTTTCCTCCTTATACCCGCGGACGGCTTCCATGTCTTTCAGGAAGGAGGGTTTCACCTTGTCATGCAGGTCATTAATGAAGTCCAGGGCGTTGGCTCCGCTCCCGGCCATGCGGCGGGAGGTGGCGTAGTCCGCAAAGCAGCCATATCCCAGCAAGCGGGCCTTTTTATCCCGCAGTTCCAGGATTTCCGCAATGAGGGCCTCGTTGTCATATTCCCCGTCCTTACCTATGGAGCAGGAGCCTTCCCACATCCTGCGGCGCAGACCGTCGGAGTCCGCAAACTGCATGACGGGCTGCAGGGAGGTGAATTTCTGCGTGAAACGCCAGCGGGGGGCTTCTTCCGTGCCGTGCCCATTGGCCAGGGCGTCCAGCCGGGCGGCCTCCTTCGCGGAGTCCGGCAGGCCGGAGAGTTCCGCTTCATCTTCCACAATGAGTTCCCAGGCGTTGGTGGAGTCCAGCACGTTTTCCGCGAATTTCTTGGTCTTCAGGGAGAGCTGGGCTTCTATCTCCGCATATTCCGGCTTTACCTCGTCCGGCAGGTCCGCCCCGCTTTCACGGAAGTCCGCCAGCGTTTCCTGAATGAAGCGCTGCTTGACGGGGGAGAGGTCTTTCACCCAGTCACAGGCTGCGGCGGCTTTCAGGACCGTCCACAGGCACGGGTTCAGCGGCACGGAGGAGGAGAAGGCCACCACCTCCGGCAGCATTTCACCGATGGCTTCCCGCTGGGCGGGTTCATCATTCACGGAGTCCAGGTGCATGGCGCGGCCCCAGCCGAGGTGCAGGTCCTCAGAGGCTTTTTCCAGAGCGCCGAAGGTGTTTTCATAAGTCAGGGAGTCCAGCGGCTGGCCGCAGATGGCCTGAATGTTGGCCCTGGCGCGGGAGATGGCTTCCGTAATGTCAGGCTTGATGGCGTCCGGCGTGAGCCGTGACCAGGAAACCAGGAAGGAGGGGTCCAGATAGGGATGGTTCATATTTGATTGATGTATGTGGTTATTGAAAATGAATGCTTGCCGGAATGTGCAGCGTCAGGAGCCAAGGCGCCCGTCAGGGAAATTCAGTGTTTCACAGGTCTCCATGTTATTTGATCCGGTTCTTTTTCCGCGCTTGCGCAGCGGGAGCGGCATTTTCTTTGCCGCGGGCCTGTTTCATGGTGGCCAGCACCCCGGCGTGGTTGGGAAAGCGTTTCAGCGCCTCTCCGCACATGTCCGCGCATTCCCGGTATTTGCCACCCCGCAGGTAAGCCTGGGCCAGTTTCCATTCCGCGGGGTACGGCACCACGGGCGGCAGCAGCAGGGAGGAATAACGCTGGCTCCGGATGGCTTCCGACATCCAGACATTGGCGGAGTCCGGGAACATCAGGGTACGGATTTCCGAGGAGTAAAGGCTCCCCATTTGAAGACAGCGCGCCCAGTAGGAGACGCTCATCTGGCGCCGGGCCACTTCCGAGCCTTCCATGAACAGGCGCAGGATGCCGGACAGTTTGTCAAAGCCGGCCGCTACGGCGCCCGGCCTGCCCTGCCTGGCCGCGCAACAGGCGCCCATGTACTGGGTGACCACCGCCGTCATGCCGTTGCTCAAGTCCGGAAATCCCTTGGGGAGCGGCCCCGGAGACGCCTTCAGCAGATATGCCTGCGCGGGAAGGGAGGGCCGGGCCAGCATCAGGCGCACGGGCAATGTCCTGGCCTCCCATAGTTGAAGGAGCGTTCCGGGAGCCAGAGGGTGTTTCCCGTCCAACGGGACGGAGGCGGCCCTGGAGGCGATGGCCTCCGCCTTTTTGTAATGGCCCGCGCAGAATTCAGAGACGGCACGGTAGAGGATGGAACGGAAGTAGGCATCATTCAGCGCCCGGGGAACGTTTTCAGTTTTTTCCCACGCCAGGCACAGGTTTTCAGAGGACTGGAAGGCGGCGGAAGCTCCTTCATAGTCCCCCGTGCGGAACAGGCAGTGCCCCAGCAGGTGCTGGGCGGAAGCGGAGAGGGGGTTGGCCGCGGCGGCCTTGCGGGCGGTTTCCACCGTTTCCGGAGAGATGACCGGGGCCACCTCCTCCAGCAGGACGCGCATGAACAGGGCAGCCTGGGAGTCCGGACGCTCTTTCAGGACGGCGTCCACCACGCGGACGGCCTCCTTCTGCCCTTCCCCGGGGTTGCCGTTCCCGTCAAAGCCGTCCCGCAGGAGCATGGCGTAAAAGAGGGGGGCGTAGGGATCGCGCTTCCAGGTGGAACAGATGTTTTTCCATGATTCCCGCGCCTTTTCCGGACCGTTCATCAGCAGCACGGCCAGGGCGTCCGCATAGGCGCGCTCCTGTTCCGGGCAGTCCGGGCGCAGCGCCAGCTCCTTCATGCGCTTCATGGACTGGACGCGCTGGGCCTGGAACTCAGGGCCCGCGCCCATCAGGCTCATGCACCGCCCCCAGTGGGCCATCAGGCAGTCCGGGTCCAGGCGGAGGGCGTCATCAAATTTCAGGGAGGCGCGCATGTCCCCGAAGGTGAGCAGATGCGTCATTCCCTCCAGCACCAGAATCTGCACGGCGGGAGAGGAGGAGCCTATCATCATCATCTCCACGCCGGGCGGCAGTACGGCAGGCTGGGCCGGAACGCCGGCGCGGAAGACGGCCTCCCGCCAGCCGTTCAGGGACGGACTGCTCATCCAGTACCCGTGTTCCCCGTCCGGAGCGGCGGAACAGCAGCCCGCCATGACGGCGGACAGGAGAACATGACGGAAGGAGGCTTTCATACCGGGAAAAGGTTACATTCTGTCCGGAAGCTGGATGCCCAGCAGGCCCAGGCCGTGCTTGAGGGTGCGGGCCGTCAGCTCGCACAGGGCCAGGCGGGAGTGCCGCACAGCCCCTTCCGATTTCAGGACCGGGCAGGCCTCATAGAAGGAGTGGAAGGCGCGGGCCAGGTCAAACAGGTAGGCGGCCAGCACGTTCGGGCGGCAGTCGTCCAGCACCTGCGGCACCACTTCCCCGTAGCGGGCCAGGAGACGGGCCAGGTGGATTTCCGCATCTTCTGAAAGCTGAATGGGGGCGGACCAGTCCAGCGGGGCGCCGTCCAGCTTGCGGAAGATGGAGCGGACGCGCACATAGGAGTTCTGGAGGTAGGGGGCCGTGTCCCCCTGGAGGGCCAGCATTTTGTCCCAGTTGAAGACGTAATCCGTCATGCGGTTCTGGGAGAGCTCCGCGAACTTTACGGCGCCTATGCCCACGACTTCCGCCACGCGCTTCTTTTCCTCCTCCGGCATGTCCGGGCTCTTTTCCTCCACCACGCGGGCGGCGCGTTCAATGGCTTCATCCAGCACATCCTGGAGGGAGACGGTATCCCCGGAGCGCGTTTTAAAAGGCTTGCGGTCGTCCCCCAGGATGGAGCCGAAGGCGATGTGACGGTAATCCCCGTCCATGCCGCGGCGGCGCTGCGTGGAGAAAATCTGCCGGAAATGGAGGGCCTGGGGAGCGCCCACCACGTACCAGATGGAATCCGCCCCCCACGTCTTGATGCGGTGGTCCAGCGTCGCGAGGTCCGTAGTGGCGTACAGGAAGCCGCCGTCCGCCTTGCGGATGATGCAGGGGTTGGCGCGCCATTCCCCCTTGTCCTGCACCAGGAAGGGGTCTTCATTGGGCGGCACGGAGCCGTCGGAAAACACGCAGATGGCGCCGTCGCTCTCACGGGCCATTCCGGCGGCGATCATGCCGTCCACCAGCGGAGCCAGGGCATCGTTGTAAAAGCTTTCCCCCAGCCAGTAGTCAAAGTGGATGTCAAGCTGGCCGTAGATTTTGGAAAGGCCGGATTTGGAGACTTCCACGCAGCGCTTCCAGATCGCCAGGTTTTCCCCGTCCCCGGCCTGGAGCTTCACCAGCTCCGCCTTGCAGGTATCCAGCAGTTCCGGCTTTTCCCTGCACATCAGGTTCACGTCCTTGTACACCCGCAGCAGCTCGTCAATGGGGTTGGCGGCCAGGGCCTGCTCGTCCAGAATGTTCTTCCAGCCCCACAGGATCATGCCGAACTGGGTTCCCCAGTCACCGATGTGGTTGTCCGTAATGACGTTGTGCCCCACAAAGCGGGCCACGCGGGAGAGGGCGTCCCCGATGATGGTGGAACGGATATGGCCCACGTGCATCGGCTTGGCGACGTTGGGCGCGGAAAAGTCAATGACGATGGTTTTGGGGTCCTGCACCTTCTCCACCCCCAGACGGTCGTCCGCCAGCATGGCCAGCAGGCGCGCGGCGTAAAATTCAGGTTTGATGCGGAAGTTGATGAACCCGGGCCCGGCGATTTCCAGGGAACAAACGCCGTCCTGCCCCATCCCGTCCACCACCTGCTGGGCCAGAGCGCGGGGATTCGTGCGGCACCGCTTGGCAAGCACCATGGCGGCGTTGCTCTGGTAGTCCCCGAACCGCAAATCCGCGGACGGCGTCACACTGGCGCAAAAATCAGCGGGAAGCTCCTCCCCCAACACCGCTTTCAACGCGGCGGACAACTTTTCTTCAAGAATTCCGGGTATGGTCATGTCTGCTCAGATGAACGGACATTCCACCGCCGTAGTCAAGGCGCAACTGTCATGAAGACATACCTTTTCCGGTAAAAACAACAGGACGGAGATTCCATCCCCGTCCCTCCCGGCGAACCGGACGTCCAGCGCCCGAGTCCGCCTTTTCCGTCAGCGTGCCTTTCCTAGAAGGACCGCATTCTGGAAGCCTTCAGCCAGTCTTCCAGTTTCCTGGAGGCCTTCACCTCTTTTTCACGCTTCTTTTCCGGCACGGACTTTCCGGAGAAAGCCTTCGCCAGAACCAATGCCAGTTTTCTTTTCATTTTCATTCTATTTTTCTATAGGGTTTGCTCCCCCCGGAGCGGAGGCATTCAGGAAGAATCCCTGCCGTCCCCTCGGGGAACGCCGCCTACTTACTGTATAAAGGAAGTTTAGTCCAATAGAAAAAACCGCTTCCTTGTCATACCAAATACAATAAGTAATTCAGGCCGTACAAGCCTTTAATCAAGAGACTTTTCCAGCAGGTCCGCATCCTTGGCCGCAGAGGGGTCAAAGGGGCGATCTATTTTTTTCATCTCCATTTCCACCCGCTGGTGTGACGAATTGTCCTCCATCATGACGTCCAGGGAACGTTTCAGGGAGGCCAGATTGGAGGTGTACAACTTCTGCCGCGCCGCCGAGCGGGAGGCCAGCACGCCCTGCCGGTCAAACAGGGCCAGCACCGTATAGACGTCTCCGTTTTTGCCGCCGGCGATCAGATTGACGCCAAAGAGGGGGATGTTCCCCAGGAAGTTGTTTTTAGCCTTGCGGTAGCGGTAAGTCCACAGCGTCCCGTTTTTCATGGTGACCGCGTCGGAGGGCTGCCCCAGGACGTCGTAAACGTTCGCCTTGGAGGATTTTCCCGGAACCAGGGCGCCGTAGGCCGCCGGGGACGCCACGGATTTGTTGCCGTAGGTGACGGAACAGGCGGACAGCGCCAGACAAAAGGCGGCCATGGAGGCAAACAGGACGTAACGCATCTGCATGGCGAAAAGGTACGTTGCCGGGGCTTCAAGTCAATCCCTCAGCCCACCATTCCCCTCATGCGCCGGAAATATCCGGACCGGAGGTAAGCGCTCTTCAGGCCTTCCCTTTTCCGCCAAAGTCATATTTTTCCGTTTTCCAGAGGAACATGCGGCGGTAGAGATGGTATTCCGTCACGCAGAGGATGGGCATGCCGATGGTTCCGATGAAGGGCAGAAGGCGGAAGAGGTGGCGGCACAGGTAGAGCACCACCATCAGGAAGCTTTCCCTGAATACGGTCATGTACAGGGAGTACGGGTTGACGAGCGTTCTCTTGTACAGGGAGGAGGCCAGCAGGGGGCCGAGAATGGGGATGATGCCCAGCACCACCACGGCCGCAAAGGTCCACCCCCTGCGCCGGGCAATGTAATCATCATAACGGTCCACGGATTGCTCCCCCTGGAGCACCGCTTTTCCGCAGGCAGGGCAGTTCTGTTCCAGCGTAGGTTCATGGAGCGGCTGCCCGCAGTAAAAACACCCCGCCGGTAGCTGCGGAGCACTTCCTCATGCCTTTTCCATCCGGTGGCCGGGATCACGGTGCGCAGCCTGGAATAACCAATCCAGTTCAGGGCGCGGGGTTTGGGATTGGGCGTGCCGCACTTGGGGCAGTGCAGGCCGCACGGGTACATCATGGTGCCGCATTTGGAGCAGAAAATGCGGTGGTCGTATTCCCGGCGGCGGCAAAAAAGGTAGTAGGCTCCCAGGGCCAGGCCGCCCAGCAGCCCCAGGGCGATCACCACCCACGGGTACAGCAGGCAGTAGGCTACCAGGTATTCCGTCCAGGAATGGTCGGAGTGATGAATGAAGGATTCCGGGCTGATGGGGTTCTGCGCCACATCCGGAAGCTGGCTTACGTATTTTTCCCCCATGTCCCTGAGCGGCCCGGCAGGGAGCCATTGTTGTATGGGAATGGGTTCTTTCATGGTCTGGCGCGCATGCGGGGTACACCATACAGACAGGTTCCACCCCGGGTTCCGTTAAAAAAGCCTGTGCCATCCAGCATAAAACGCCCCCGCCGGAATAGGGAGGGGAAAGTAGGCCATTCCCGGAAATTCCACAGGGAACCGGGAAGAGGCCCTTTTCATCCGGCCTTTTTCCGTGTAGTATTTCCGCCATGCCTACACTCCGCCAAGCCACCAAAGACGACATCATGCTTATTCATGAACTGGCCGGGCAGGCTTTCCCCGCCACCTACCGGGACCTCCTTTCCCCGGAGCAGATGGAGTTCATGATGGACTGGATGTATTCCCCCGCCAACCTGGAGCAGCAGATGGAGGAGGGGCATGTGTATTTCATCGCCTCCCATGACGGGAAGCACTGCGGCTATCTGTCCGTCCAGCCGGAAGGCCCCGGCGTTTTCCACTTGCAGAAGATTTACGTTCTGCCCGGTTTCCAGGGCCTGCACATCGGCAGCTACCTGTTCCGCCAGGCCGTCAGCTACATCAGGAGCATTCATCCGGAACCGTGCCTGATGCGCCTGAACGTCAACCGCTACAACACCCGGGCGGTGGAGTTTTACCAGCGCATGGGCATGCGGGAACTGGAACGCGGGGATTTCCACATCGGCCACGGCTATTACATGACGGATTACATCATGGGGCTGGATATTGCCTGAGACGCTTTTCCCACAGGAACGGGCAGCCGGGGAGCCCGGCGCGGGGAGCGGTCTTCCTTCTTGACACTCAATGCGGGATTCTGCATCATCCATCCTATGAAAACCTTTACTGCCCTCCTTCTGTCCGGGAGCATCGCCGCCATGACGGCCCCGGCTTTCATCCAGGCGGCGGATAATGGCGCCGGAGCCAAAGTCACCTACCCTTCCTTTGACGACAGCAGCCACCTCCACGGTCCTAAAATCAAGGCTTCCGACCTGAAGGGGAAGGTGGTGTTTTTTGAGTACTGGGGCATCAATTGCCCGCCCTGCATCGCCAGCATGCCGCATTTGCAGGAATTGCAGGATAAGTTCCAGTCCAAGGGCTTTACCGTGGTAGGCAGCCACCGCCAGGGGCCAAGCCCCAGGATCAAGCAGTTCCTGGAGGAAAAGAAGATTACCTTCCCCGTTTACCAGGGGCTGGATATTCCGGCGGCCTCCTGCCCGGGCGGCCTGCCGCATGCCGTGCTGATCGGAGCCAACGGCAAAGTGGTTGCCAAGGGGCACCCCACCCAGCTTTACGATCTGGTGAAGAAGGAGGTGATGAAGGCGGAACGCGGCCTTCCCATCCTGGAAGGCGTGGAGCTGGACAAGTACAAGTCCCTGGCCAAGACGGTCGTTTCCAACGGCAGCAACATCGAGTCCAAGATCACTCCCCTGCGGAAGAAAACGGACGACGAGGAGGCGCAGGCCGTGTGCGGCGCTTTTGACGAATGGCTGGGAGACGCCAAGGACATGGTGCAGGCCCAGATCCAGTCCAACCCGCTGGAAGCGGTGACGGCCATCACGCGCCTGAAGACGGCGGTGCCCTCCGTCAAGGAGTTTGACGAACCGCTGGCGGCTCTGAAAGCCAACAAGGACCTGCCGAAGCTGGCCGACCTCAACAAGAAGATTTCCGCCCTGGAGCAGCGCAAGGCGAAAGGCCGCAAGGTTTCGGAAGCCGACCTTAAGTCCCTGGCGCAGGCCGTGGACAAATTCGCGGAGTCCGATAATGAAGCCACGCAGACCGTGGCGGGCAACCTGAAAAGGAGCCTGTCTTCACTGGCCGTGCAGGAGTCTCCGGAAGATAAATAAGCCTTTCAGACGAACGGCATTTCATCCGGCACTAACAGGCGTTTACGGACGCCTGTTTCTTTTTTCTCCGGAAGCTTTTTTCTTCTTCCCGGATAAAACATCCGGAGCGGAGAGGACGGAACAGGTTTCCCGGACAAAGGAGGAGAGAGCCCGGTCATCATCCAGCTCCGTCATCAGGAAATGCGGCCTGGCGCCGGGATAGGGGCTGCCCTGCTCCTGCTGCGGGAGCATGTTCAGGCCCGGCTCCGTGATTTTGACGAACAATTGGTTGTCACATACCAGGCCAAAAAACTTCCGGTCACAGTACAGGCCGTATTCTCCAAACATTTTTTTGAAGGAAATATCCCCGGCATGCCGGAGCTGGAAACAAATATATTCTACTACATCCGGGGAAGAGGCCATATCCCCATGCTCTCACACCGGCCCCGCCCACGGCAAGCAGCAAACGCCTGCCTGCGGACTGCCGGGCTGGAAATCCGCAGTCCAGCAGCCGGAGCCGCGCGCCTTTTTCCGGGGCGGCTGAGCAGGCGGCTTTTACCCGTTCACGCACCTTTTCCACTGCTCGCCGGAAATCCGGCGGCGTTCTAATAAACATTGACACTGACGGCTAAAAACGCCATTAAACACGCCGAAGCAACGGGGAATTCCGTGAGAACCGGAAACAGTCGCGCTGCGGTATCGGGTTACAAACCCTCAGGGAACGTTTTTCACCAGGCGTTCTATCAGCCAGTCCTCCCATTCCGGAGGGTGAAGGCGAGGGGGAGGTTGGAGACCCGGAGTCCGAATATCCTTGCTTCGGTTCACCATACCTCATCAACGCATGATTGAAACATCCTCTTACCTGCCGGGGGCGTTCCTGCCCTTTTCCTCCGTTTTTCTTGCCGGGCTCACTCTGTTTTCCCTGCCCGCGCTTTCCACCGCCCCATGCAGGGCGGAGGTGTCCCCCGCCCCGGCGGAACAGGCGGCAGTACCGCAACAGGAAGGGCTGCTTCTCGTCGCCTTCGGGACCAGCCACCAGGACGCCACCGTCTCCTACAGGGAGCTGGAAAAGGACATGCTGCCCCATTATGCTCCAGACCGCCTGAAGTGGAGCTACACCTCAAGCATCATCCGCAGGAAGCTTGCCGGACGCGGAACCCCCATTCCCTCCGTGGAGGAGAATCTGGACCGCATGGCCCGCGAAGGCATCCGCACGCTGCGCGTCCAGTCCCTCCACATCGCCCCCGGAGAGGAATTTTCCCGGATGGAGAGGCAGATCGTCAGCTTCCTGGCGCGTCACCCGGACAGCTTTGACCACGTGTTCATCGGCCGCCCCCTGCTGGAAAGCGAGCGGGACAGGGACGAGGCGGTCACGGCCTTTTTACGGCATTTCCCCGCGGAACGGAAGAAGGATGAAGCCATCCTGCTCATGGGGCACGGCCAGCAGGAGGGACGCTGCGACATGGTGCTTTCCGATTTTGCCCGCGAGCTGAATGACCGCGACAACCTGGCGTTTTTCGCCACCGTGGAAGGCACGCGCGGCGTGGCCCCCATCCTGGAGCAGCTTAAAAAGTCCGGCGCAAAAACCGTCTGGCTGGCCCCCTTCATGCTGGTGGCCGGAGACCACGCCAAGAATGACCTGGGCGGGGATGAGGAAGATTCCTGGGCCTCCATGCTCAGGAAGGAGGGGTTCACCGTTAAAACCCACCTGAAGGGCCTGGGGGAAAACCCAGGCATCCGCGCCGTTTTCTCCCGCCATGCCCGGACCACGGCGGACGACCTCATGACTCCCAAACAAGCGCATTGACATGTCCTCCCCCGGAAAATTTTATGGAGTGGGCATAGGCCCCGGCAATCCGGAATACCTCACGCTCAGGGCCGTCAACGTGTTCCGGTCCGTGGACGTGGTGTTTACCGTGACGGGCCCCAACAGCGATTTCAGCATTTCCGAAGCAGTGGTGCGGTCCGTGGGCGGCGTGAAGGCCCGATTCCACAAGCTGGTTTTCAGCATGTCCCGCGACGCCAGAACCCGGCAGGAGCAGATTGAAAGGAATACGGCCGTTATTGAGGAGGCCCTTTCCCGCGGCCAGGACTGCGCCTTTGCCACGCTTGGAGACGCCATGACGTACAGCACCTTAGGCTATATCCTGAGCTTCCTGCTCAGCCGGAATCCGGACCTGCACACGGAAGTGGTGCCGGGGATTACCTCCTATTGCACCCTGGCGGCCCACAGCCGCCAGATCCTGGTGGAAAACGGGGAGCGGCTCCGGGTTGTTCCCGCCTTCAGGCCGGAGATGGCGGATTCCCTGGAGTTCCCGCCCGGAACCACCACCGTTCTCATGAAGACCTACCGCAGCCGCGCGCGCCTGATGGAGCGCATCCGGCGGGAGAAGGATATCCGCGTTATTTACGGGGAAAGACTGGGCATGCCCGACGAGTTTATTACGGACGATATTGACGTCATCGCCGCCAGGCCGGAAGAATACCTTTCCCTGATGTTCGTCAAGAAGGCATGAACGGCACCAGGCACTCCCGCACTTATCCCTGGAGCCAGCCTTTCCGCTGGCTCTGGCTGGTGCTGGCCCTGGCGGCCTCCGGAGTCATGATTGTGAAGATGCCCGCGGGCATGGACGCCTCCGCATCCGGAAAGCCCCGCATGGCCATGAAGCCCGCGGAAGAAGCCCCGGCGGGAACACGCGGGGAAGGAAAAGGAAAGGAAGAAGCCCCCGTTGCCAGCCCAGCCCCGGCACCCAAAAAACGCCATCATTCCCGGAGCGCACAGGCTCCGGAAACAGGCGCGGGAAAAATCCTGGCGCGCCTGCCCCAGATAGGCAGCCTGATCGGCCTGGTGGCCCTGGCGGCCTTCATCGGCGGTATTGCAGAAATCTTCCGCTTTCATTTTGCCCTGGGCAAGCTGTTCGGCGGACTGGCGCGCTGGGCACACCTGCCGGAAATCATCAGCCTGTCCATCCCAACGGCCCTTTATTCCAACGCAGCGGCCAACGGCATGCTGGTGAGCAGCCATGCGGAAGGCAAAATCACCCATTCCAACCTGATTGCAGGGGGCATGATGAACAGCTACCTGTCTTTCGTCTCCCATTCCCTGCGGGTGGCGTATCCCGTCATCGGCGCGGTGGGTTTGCCCGCCATCTGCTACTTCGGCTGGCAGATGGGCTTCGGCTTCCTGTTCATTGCGGGCGTGCTGTTCCTCCACCGCAGGAAAAGCCCCCCTGCCGTTCCGGAGGCGGCGGCTTCCGGGGAGGCTCCCGCTGCCGGGCGCCCCTCCCCGGAATGGCGCAAATCCCTGCGGCAGACGTGCCTGCGGGTGCTCGCCCTCGTTTTCCGCATGCTCTGCCTGACGGTTCCCCTGATGATCGGCGTGGAGTGGCTGATGAAAAACGGCCTGTTTTCCTGGTGGGAGGAACACGTGCCGGACTGGGTCAACCGCATTTTTCCCGCGGAGCTCATGAGCATCGTGGCCGCGCAGATGGGCGGCCTGGTCCAGGCCGCCGGGGTGGCCGCCAACCTCCGCAGCCACGGCATGGTCACTTCCTCACAGATTCTGCTTGCCATGCTGGTAGCCAGCGCCATCGGCAACCCCATCCGCGCCCTGCGGCGCAACCTTCCCTCCGCCATGGGCATTTTCCCCACACGGGACGCCCTGACCATCGTGCTCGTCATGCAGCTCTCTCGCATGATCGGGGCCATTCTTCTGATTGCCCTGACGGGCCTTTTCATCCATTATACCCACTGACGCCTCATGACCGCCGCACCTGACATCCGCTGGGACATGTCCCCCGCCGCCATTGAGGCGGAAAGCTTCGCCACCATTGAACGGGAGTTCCAGGGCTGGGAGGGGCTGCCGCCGTCCGAATGGAAGGTCATGCGCAGGCTTATCCACACCACGGCGGACCTTTCCATTGCCGCCGGGCTGGCCTTCCGCCATGATCCCATACCCTCCGCCCTGGCGGCCCTCCGCAGCCACTGCCCCATTTTCTGTGATTCCAACATGATCCGGGCCGGGCTTTCCGTGGAACGCCTGAGGCGCGCCCACCCCGGTTACAGCAAGGAGGATATCCATTGCTACATTGCCGATGCGGACATCGCCGCGCAGGCCAAAGCCACCGGGAGGACGCGGGCCATCTGCGCCGCGGAAAAGGCGCTCCCCATCCTGGACGGAGCCATCGTCCTCATCGGGAACGCCCCTCTTTCCCTGGCCCGCATCTCCCGGTATGTGCTGGAGGAGGGCATCAGGCCCGCCCTGATCGTCGGCATGCCTGTGGGCTTTGTCAACGTGGTGGAATCCAAATTGCTGACGGGGACCTGCCCCGCGCCCCAGATCGTTCTGGACGGGCGGCGCGGCGGGAGCGCCCTGGCCGTCACCACGCTGCACGCCATTCTGGAGAACCTGCCCGCCGCCTGATTTTTTCCTCATTCTACCCCATCCGCCGAATTCCGTTCCATGTCCTCCCCCCTCCGCCACCCGCTCCGGAAAGGATTTTCCACCGGGGCCAATGCCGCCGCCGCCATCACGGCCGCGTGGAGGACGCTGAACGGAGAGAATATCAGGGAATCCGTCCCCCTGCTTTTCCCGGACGGAGAAACGAGAATGCTCCCGCTGGCGGCCAGTGAACCGGGATTTTCCCGCATCATCAAGGACGGAGGTGACGATCCGGACTGCACCCACGGAGCCGTGATGGAGGCGCGCGTACGGGCGGCCGTTCCGGAGGAAGCCGCCCCGGAGGATTACCTTCTGTCCATCCGCGGGGCCACCCTTATCCTGCGCTCCGCCGGGGGCATAGGCCTGTGCACGCTGCCGGGCCTGGACTGCGAGCAGCATAAATGGGCCATCAACCAGGGGCCGCGGCGCATGATTGCGGACAACCTGGCCCGCGCCGGAATGCGGGAAGAGTGCTGGCTGGCGGAAATCTCCGTCCGGGACGGGGAACGGCTTGCCGGGAAAACGCTCAATCCCCTGCTTGGCGTGGTGGGGGGAATCTCCATTTTAGGCACCAGCGGCATCGTGCGCCCGTACAGCCATGAAGCCTATATTGCCACCATCCGCATCTGCGTGCGCTCCACCCGGCTCTCCGGCTTTGACAAGGCGGTCTTCTGCACGGGGGGAAGGACGGCCGCGCTGGCCAAATCCCTTCTGCCGGGATACCCCTCCATCTCCTTCATCTGCATTGGGGATTTCATTGCGGAAAGCCTTCAGAGCGCAGGAGAACAGGGCATGGCGGAAGCCGTGGTGGCCTGCATGCCGGGCAAGCTCTGCAAGTACGCCGCCGGATTTGCCAATACCCACGCCCACAAGGTGGCGCAGGATATGCAGCTTTTTCTCCGCACGGCGGAACGCCACGCCGCGCTGGCGGATGAAGCGCGGCGGAGCATTCTGGCCTGTTCCTCCGTACGCCAGGCGCTGGCGCTGGTTCCGGAAGAGGCCCACCTTTCCCTGTACCGGGACCTGGCCGCGGAAGCCCGGCGCCAGTTCCAGCGCCACGTGCCCGGCCTGCCCGTCCGTTTCCTGATCTCCGGTTTTTCCGGCAGCCTTCTTCTCGACATACCTCCATGCCTCCCCTGACCGTTTTTTCCTGCGGCATAGGTCCGCTTCACCCCTCCCCGGCCCTGCTGGACAAACTGGCGGAGGCGCAGAGCCTGTACGCTTCCGCCGCCCTGCTGAAGGAGTGCCCGCCCTGCAACGCACGGCGCATCCCCATCGGCAGGAACGCGCGGGAACAGGCGCGGGAGGCGCTGGAAGAAGCCCGGCAGGGTGGAAACGTGGTGGTGCTGGCTTCCGGAGACGCCCTGTTCCACGGGATGGGAGGCACGCTCCAATCCCTGGCCTGTGACGGGGACCGGCTGGAATTCATCCCGGCCCCAACCGCGTTCCAGGCCCTGTTCCACCGCCTGGGCATACCGTGGGACCGCGCCCGGTGCTTCAGCGCGCACAGCACGGAAGATATCCCGTGGGGGGATATTCTGGCCCAGCCGCTTCCCGTCCTTTACGGCGGCCACCCCTTCCCCGCGTGCCGCCTGGCCGGGGAGGCCATCCAATTCCACCCCCCGGCGGCTCAACGTTCCGCCGTGGCGGCGGAATGCCTGGGTACTCCCGGGGAACGCATCCTGAAAGGGACCCTGGCGGAACTGGCCCGGGAAGAATGCGCCCCCACCTCCATGCTCCTGCTGCTGCCGGACGAACGTTCCGGAGCCGCGCCCATCCTGCCGCTGGGACTGACGGCGGACTTTTATGAAAAGGAGAACAACCTGATTACCGCGGAGGAAGTGCGCGCCGTCATCCTGTCCAAGCTCCGCCTCCCTGCCTGGGGCGTGCTGTGGGACGTGGGAGCTGGAAGCGGCTCCATCGGCCTGGAAGCCGCCGCCCTGCGCCCCGGGCTTTCCGTGTACGGGCTGGAACGGCAGGAGTCCCGCCTGGAACTGATCCGCCGGAACTGCCGGAAGCTGG
>ERZ791837.872-NODE-872-length-21973-cov-7.261155_pt1 | contig 21973 bp, 17 predicted proteins | sample MGYA00510292_ERZ791837 | MGnify/ENA primary metagenome ERZ791837 (study PRJEB30046, sample SAMN00715259) | human gut metagenome | study: EMG produced TPA metagenomics assembly of the A metagenome-wide association study of gut microbiota in type 2...
GTTTGCGCTCGTGCGCCTTCACGGTGATCTGCTTCTCTGTGGCGGCTTTGGTGCCAAAGGCGTAGGCCTCCAGCTCGTTGTAGGTCAGGCTCAGCTGCTCCATGACTATCTGCTCCGCCTGTTCCGAGGAACGGCCAAACAGCTTCTTCTTGGACAGCTTCAGCTGCTCCAGCAACCACTCATTTTGCAGCGTAAGGCTGGTGATGACCTGCGCCTGTTCCTGTTCGCGGGCGGCAAACTTTGCTTCCAGCTTTGCATTCCGTGCTTTTTCCTGCTGCAAGCGCTCATATTCCGCACGGGAAATGGTCACCATTTCTTCCGTGTTGCTTGTCTGCATTTCTCTGTTTTCCATGTAAACATTATACCACAGAATGCGGCAAAAAGCCAGTGTTTTCAATGGCTTCCGCCTGCCTTGTTTGTTTAGACAGCAGTCAATCCCGTCACTGGGTGGTGGGCTTTCGGCTGTTCGATTTGCAGTCCCTCCATGAGCCAGCGGTACTGCTGCGGTGTTAAAGTCTTCACCTCGGATTCTGAGCGCGGCCATTGATACGCGCCCTGCTCCAGTCGCTTGTACAGCAGGATGAAGCCGTCCTTTTCCCAGTATACTGCTTGCCGGTCTCAACCCGACAAGTTCCTGAAAGGCTGATGGTTCCTTTGCCAGAACCGTCCCAAGAGTCTAAACGATTTGCTCCGCAATAGAGCGTTAGTGTCGCTTGAATATTATCGTTATCACTCCCAGCAAAACACTTCGCATGACAAACTGCAGTTGTTCCTTGGAAAGACAGACCAACTACGGGGTTAACAGTTCGAGCCGTTATAGCGTAGGTGCTTACAGTAAGCACCATTACAACCGTGGCAACCATAGCCGCCATGGATAGACCGCTCCTTTTCATGAAATCACCTCCTTTGCTTTTTTATTAGTAAGAGCTATGCCCTTAACTATAAAACGCAGAAGGAGGTGATTTTCTCACATGATTTTATTATTTTATGGTAATTCTGACACACTTTCTGCCAGCTGTAAAATTCTGTTTTGCGGCAGGTAAGCGTGTATTGTAAATTGCAAGTTCTTATCAGGATCTATCCAAGTAATGCTGCTTCTTTGTTGTTCCCAGTTTTTCTCTTGGAAAAGATATCCTTGCATTCCATTTACTAGAATAGAAGATGTTATTGTATCAGAATTAACTTCAAAGTCATTAACGTATCCTTGTGTCATACGGGTATAGTCAAAGTAGATCGTTTTCCCACTTACTTCATTCCTATACACAATGCAAATGTACTCGGGCCACTCTTCGCGTTCGCTATCAACTTCAACGTATCCATTAGGCAATGCTTCTATTCTATATTTTGGCATTTCATTATCGGTGGGAGTACCTAAATATCTATATGTTATATGCGTTTCATACCACTCAGTCACCCAGTTCACAACTGCAGCACGAATGTTCGGACTGACCACCATCAGACTGCCAAGGCTTAAGGAGAAAATAATAAGGACAACTGCGACCTTTTGTAGGATATTTTTCCACAACGGCTTTGCACGCTTGTGTGCCCATTTCAAAGGATCTGCTATCATTGCTGCGAGACTGCGCTGATATCTGAGAGATGGCTCAAAGGAGGGAACAACGCTATTTTCTTTCTCACAATCACGTTTGATTGCATCCAGTAAAACACGCTGCATTAGCTGATCCAACTCGTTATCGGTCATGTGCTAAATCCCTCCTTTCTAACAATTTCGCGGAGCAAAGTACGTCCTCGAGATGCACGTGTGCTGACAGCGGTTTCTGAGATTCCCAAATGTGAAGCAATCTCCTTATCTGAGTAGCCATGAAGAATCTTCATTTCTAAAACCGCTCGGTATGACAGAGGCAACTTCGTGAATAAGTTTACCAACTCAGTATAGTCTAACACATTTTCTGATTCTATTACATAACCGTCCCAATTCTCCAGAGAGACCGTCTTTTGCCTTTTTCGAATGATTGAGAGTGCTTCATTCTTTACTATAGAAATGATCCAGAAAGGTAATTCCTCACGAGGAATTTTGTATATCTTATCAAAATGGCGAATGATTTGTACAAACGCATTTTGAACTGCGTCTTCAATATCGCTTTGCTCCTTCAAAATGCGTGTAGCGGTACGTTCCATTAAAGGTAGGTGTTGTTCATATATTTTTATAAAAACTTGCTTATCTTCGTTGCTTTCTAAAGCAGCTAAAAAAAGTGCTAGCATAATTTCATCCACCCTTAATATTAGGATTTTATATTTAGTCTCGCGCGCTAAAATGATAAACGCGCATATCAGGATCAGAAGATTGTGGATCATAGGAATAGATAGCCACATATTGTAGCGTGAAGATTTTGTCGCTTTAGTAATAGGGCTTTTATCTTCGCACCGATAATAGCCGTAGTATTCGGTTGACGTGCTGATTTGACTATTTAAAATTGTGTTCTTGCTTTTAACCCTAATAATATTACTATATGAGACGATTAATCAAGTTGCAAGAGATTCTTTGCATTTAAATAACAATAAAATAAGCCTTCTTTGGTGTACTGCATCTGCGCAGGAACTGCTGCAAGTCAGAGACTTGCAGCAGTTCCTGCCTATCTAAAGTCAGGTACTATCACGTTAGAGAACATTGGATGTTAGCGCAAAGAGCTCCGTTAGATCTTCAAGAGCTTTCTTTTTGGCGTTTTGTGCTGTCTTTGCGCTAACATCAAGCTTTTCAGCAGCTTCTTCAATTGTCATCCCCTTGAAAAAGCACAGGCGAATTATCTCCGCTTTTCTACTATCCAACATACCGACATAATATTCAATTCGATTTTTCTTGTGTTCCAATTCCAACAGCTTTGCAGAGATTTCCCCTGAAATTTCTGCATTTACTTCATTTGCTTTTTGCCGGTAATTCATGGCAATATATAAGGTCTTATCTGAAACATGTCCTGGAGCTACTCCAAAATGCTCACCACGAGCAAATGCCATCGCATCCAGCATCTCTTCTGTGGATACTTGTACAGGATGTTCTAACTCATAGCGGAGAACTGCAATTTGCCGTAGGGTGCGGGGGTAGCTTTCTAGTTCTTGAACAACATAGTCCTTGACGTTCATAGTTGACTCTAAATTCCTTTCGTTAAGAAAATAGTTAAATATGAGGGAATAGAGCTGGTGGTGGAGAACGACAACAAATGCGCAGAAGTACATATCCCTCCGAAATTTATAGCTTTTTGAGTAACAGTTATAGTGAAAAAATTTTGTCATGCATTTTCGGTAAAGCATGAACTGTGTTAGCGTTAGGAGCTTACAGCGAATGGGCTATTTTTGCCCGATCTGAACAACTGTTTAGAATAGTTATTGTAAATCACGTGATTTTAGCAACTTGATATGGGTTATTGTATTTATTCTTTGAAAGGGAATGTTTGTGACACCTTATTGGCGAATATCGAAAGTATCTAATCCGCCCATGGACACATATGAGGCGATAGTGTTGGAAAGTTGCGAAACCGAAGATACCGGACTATCTCTTTGGCAGCAATGATGTTTACCATTAAGGACGAAAGCTGGTGACCATCTCTATGCAGATTTCCTCGAATGCTTTGGCGAGGCTGGCGGCAAGAAAGATAGTACTTTCTTTTTGCTGGTTCGGAGGGGAAGACTTTTTCCTATCTAAAATAGTACTTTTTGCCTGACCCAAACTTGACCTTCCCAGCGAACATTAGGCGCGCATGCGTACAAACAATATGATTGAGTGGACGAACCGCGAGATCCGTCTCGGGGCTCCGCGTGGTGGGGACATTCCCGGATGGGAATTCCGCCCTGATGCTGGTCTGCGCCAGACTTCGCCACGTGGCGGGCACCCAGTGGGGCAACAAGAAATACATGAATATGAAGCATCTGAAGGCGGCTCTGGACGACGCCTCTATTGCTGGCTGATTTCATCCAGCCGGGGTCTGCAAACACTTTTGCGCATAAATCTGACGGCACCTCCAGATCAGGCTACTGGCGCATGGCTGGTAGTCCTGCTTTGACACGTTCCATTACAGACAAAAGACTCGTAGTAGTTGAGGATACTTTAGTATCCTCAACTACTACGAGTCCTTGCACTTATGCGGTTGAACCGCCGTGTCCCGGTCGGTACACACGGTGGTGTGAGAGGTCGGCTCGCTATTCAGAGAGCCTCCTACTCGATTATTCTTAGATAATTAGAGAAGATGAATTTACTTGTCAAAAAACGACAACTGATCAGCCTCTTCAAAAACGGAAATTTCTACTTGCCAAACTCCTTGCTTTCGCTCACCTCGTAGTACAATATCGATATTATCGGATTTGACGCTTGGACGAACCTCCCATTTATCTAATGTCACCGGCACTTTTATTCGTGTTAAAGATTCATTAGCGTTTGGATATCTGCGCCAGTCCGTAGATTTGGAAATTCCTTGTTTGGTGTCTACAGGGGCTTTATCAACGATAATGCGGCCTTCTCCAGAGGCGGTTCGGCTTGTGGTTTTTTTCAGATAGATACCTTTGTCAAATCCACCTGATTTTTTTCGCTTAATTTCCTTCTGAGATAGAACGGTATTAAAATCAATTTGATACTGACTCAAAATCCCATCAAGGACCTCTAAAATGTCGGCAAGTTCAGCAATAATATCTTCATCGTTCTTTGAATCAAGTACTTCTAACGCCTCCTCTACAAGCTTTCGTTTCAGCAAGCTACTAAATAGTTCTTTATTTAATTCTGCTGTTACAGCCTCCTCACCATTCTTTTCTATTTTTTCTGGAATTTTATCACGTACCAGTTTGTTGAATTCTAATTGCTGCCTCTTTTCAAAAGAATACCGGACTTGGACCTTGGCTCCGGTCCGAATAAGTTGATAGTATGCATGAGAGAGGATTCCACCCTCAAGCAAAATACTTGCCCCGAGGCCTTTAGCAACAGTGCCTATTCTACCAATAACATCTCTGTCGCGCAAAAAATTTGCGTTTGTAGGCTGTATCTGAATATTCCTAATATTTGAAGCGGAGGTTTGGTTTAAGGCTTCCAGGTTTTTGAGATCTTGTAGTGTGTGAATGGCAACTGCATCTTCAAATGATAACTTGTTTCGTGGCATACTCAGATTGTCATTATATTCATAATGCTCATGATACCACGGAAAGACATCACAGTTGTATTGAGACTTATCAACACCTACGAACCACATTACGCTAACGCTATTCTGCTCTTCTTCAGAAATCAACCTCGTAACGTAGGCGATTTGTTTTACCCATTTCTCATCAGAAATAGCCTCATACCAGTCGTACGGAGGTTTCAGACATTGCACTTCCCATTTGCCGTCATCCATTGGAAAAACAAAGTATTTCTTATAATTTGTAAATTTTTGCACACTGAAGTCTTCGCAAGCTCCTTTTTTAATATCTGATACTCTAGTATCAACCAGATATTTGTCATGGCTATAATAATATAATCCCTCGGGTAACCCCCATAGAGCTTCTATTCGGACCAATTTATCGCCTGGGCTAGCATAGGCGAATGCTGATGAAATAGCTGGTATATAGTTGTGGAATATAAAAATGGCACTTTTGCGAAATTCTTTTGAAAGTCGGGCATAACTATCACAAAGCCATTTCTTGGCGTCTTCAACGGTACTTATACCATCTGTCCGCGGGAGAAGTTGACGATCTTCTTTTCTATTAGTTGCGATATCTGTTCGGATAATTAGAAATCGAGATGTGAGAACTTGCAAATCAAGCTCCAAATCAGGAGGGACAACCCCTTCAGCTAACGATTTAAGTGTATTCTTGTCATCCAAAATATACAACGGTGCGGTACTCAATTCTAATCGTCGATACAAAAGAGGATTTTGAATTTTAGCATACGGCTTGTACCGCTCTGTATCTTCGGCTCTTAACATTCGAAGGCAGTGTGGAAAATTCCTATCTGTGCTCTTATTGCCTTCTTCTGGCTTACAAGAGAGTTTTGTGGGATCGATACCGCTTGAGGACTTTTCTTCGTCAGCTTGAACTAAATACAAATAATCTCCATCATATACCCATTCGAAATGTACACGAATTTTCTGACTCGTAACCCATGTGCACGGAATAGTTAATGCCGTTTTGATGCTACGATCGGAAGGACACATCAACTTGGAGTCAAACTGATCTGTCGTATTGACCTTTTTCCTCCAGTTGCGTAAAGAAATAGAGAAAGTACGAGGGGGAGCAACCACATCAAACTCGCCTCTCCAGTCACGAAGATCTTTCGCAACACGGCGTTCATTTGAAATATGTCCACAAAATAATGTTATTACACGTTTTTGAATAATTACGGGCATACGAACATTTGATGAACCTTCTTGTGCAATAAAGTCATCAAAACAGCGCTTAACGAGTTGTGGCCACTCGCAAAGAGAGCCCTCTACAGAGATAAATTTTCCGCGATCCTCTAATCCCTCGGAATGTGCATTTGAACGTACAATAATTTGATCATCAAGTTCAATTTTGCATTGCGCTGCTGCCAAACTTATCGCATACCCCCATGCTGTCATGAGATCGTTCGCAGTCCCAGCTTTTGTGTAGTCGTCAAAGAGCTCATCTGAAATAACAAAAAACGGCAATGTCCACTTTGCAGGCAATGATGCTAATCCAAATGCCTTTTCACCTACACGTTCTATACAAATCTGCTCGGCATCAATGGTTTCGACACCCGATTTCACAACCCAAAGGATCTTATTTATCGGCTTTAAACATTGAGAATGCACCATTCAGAGTACCTCACTTTTCACCGCTACTAGCATCAGCTTTGCTACTAGAGACGGTTTTGCTACCGGATCCAAATAGAGCCGTTGCAACTTCAGACATTTTCCCTACGGCATCATCTGCAAAGTAACCAGTAATAAATCCAACACAAATTTCTGTTGCGAATGATGGAGACTGCGCTGCATTAATATAACCGGAAAGGACCATGCATCCTACAACAAAAGCAATACAAGCGGAAATCCATGGCGAGAAAATTCTCCAATATTTTCTGTCCTGAGACCAATAACCTCGAGCCACAACTCTATAAAAATATTTTAGCCCAAAAATTGTTCCGCCCATTAGACCTGAAAAGAAATAAAGGACAATTCCTTCCAACGAAGTAACTATCTTTGATTCAAGCCCTATATGGCCACCTATCCTGCCAATTAATCCGCACCAAATACAAATCAAGAGGACGAAAGATACAAACAGGATTATGCCAATGTAGATGGCTTCGCTTTTCATTTCCTTACGTGCATTCTCAGGATACCTTGACTCCCAATCGTACTGGTTCCTGCCATCCGTATTAACGCTTGTTTCAATTACATCTTGGTCCTGATAATGCTCAGGCTTTCCAGTTTTAGAATCACTAACAGTATATTCTTTGGCCATTTATATCCCTCGCATCGTTTAGAAAAATGTTTGTAGATTTTTAATTGTTTTTAATGTAAGGGTAGTATCTGGATTTGTTTTGTAATTGTACTTTTCAATGTTCCCCTGGTCCTCTGCAATAACCTTCCTAAAAAATTGAGAAATTGGTTCTTTTAAAATATGTACTCTTCCGTTAGGATTATCCCACTTGCGGATAGGTTCACAATAAAATAAATATTCGTTATTTCCAACAAGAGCATCAACCTGAGAAGCAGTGCAAATCTGCCAATCGAATTCTATAGTATCAAGTTTTTGTATTAACGAATGGTATGGTACCAAGTGAATATGTGCGTGATTTGTTCCGCAAGATGTTGCGGAGCCTTCTCGATTTGGGCCATGTTCAAAAGCAATGACAGGACCATAGCATTTTTCAAGTGCTTCAATAACATTGCTGGTAAACTCGGCAAACTGCTTTTCAGAATATAAGGCCTTCATTGAGCAACAATGCTTTTTAGGCACAATAAGAGTCCATCCTTCAACTAAAGCACCAACAGATGAAATTGCAAAGTAATCGTTAGTCTCAGCAATTATTTTATTTTCTGGTTTTTGTAAAAAATCTCCCTTATTGGCTATGCTACAAAATCTACAGACGCTCATTTTATTTTCCTCCAAACTTATGCTATCACTGTCAAAAGAAATAGTCTTGGGCAGATTCTTGATGATTTTAGCAGACGGAATACAAGACGAATCTTTAAAAATCATTAACTCTCCGCCTTTTTTTTTGTTAGCCAGACTATAGTTGACTGAAAAATGAAATCGTTGGTAGTGCTCATATAACTTATCGATTTCTATATTGTCATCGTAGGTCATAACCCACTTGCAATCAAGTGATGAAACCGCGTCTCGCAACCTTTCGTGATCTTCGCCTGAGAAATAATTCATATATAAGCGCTGGCCTTTTTCATAATAAGGAGGATCAAAATATATAAAGATTTCTCCTTTGTCGATCCAACGTGGAAGGTAATGTAACAAAAAAATGGAAATATCTTGATTATATATCTTCACATTCTTTTTATATTCAGCAATTTTGGAAATTTTCTTAATTAACGATGCCTTATTAAAACGACAATCAATTTTATATGTTCCAGACTGATCATAGCCACCGATAGGTCCAGCGTCCAAAATTCCCGAACGATTGGTCCGATTCAAAAAAAACATAGCAAAACCGAGTTCTTTACTGTATCTTGACGATTCTTGGAGAATGGCTCTTTGCTTGCGCCATTCATCGACAGTTACAGAGACACTTTCGATTTTTTCGATAAACCAATGCGTAGATTCTGTGATAGCCCGCCAAAATGAATATACAGACTTATCTGCATCGTTGATGATAATATAATCTACTATACCATTGATGAGTAGGCTCCAAGCAATATTTGCGCCACCGGCAAAAGGCTCGATATATATACAGTGCTTCATATTGTTTGATTCTATAATGTTGGCAATAGCGGGATATAATGCGGACTTTCCACCCGGATACCTCAGCGGAGAGTAATTTTCCATGTGAATATCTCTCTTCCTGTTTTTGCATATAACAATCCTATTTTACTGTAATGTAATGATAATTGCTTTGCCCTCAAAAGTCAATACTACTAATACTGATGGGTTGCTGTGCAATTGCTGGAATACTTTCCGTAATTTTGCTGATGCGGTAGGATTGTGCATTCCGCAGATTCTGTGCTATTATTATGTTGAAAAAGAAGAAGTGCTCTTCGTGTAAACCGGAGAGAACTTCTTTTTGCTATTTTAGCCCTCCACAGCAAATATGTAGATGAGGTGACATGAACGTATGAAAGAGAAAATGTTTGCCGCATATCCGGATGTAGTAAATGTTGATCAACTTAGAGAGATGTTAGGTGGCATAGGCTACAAGGCGGCATATGGTCTGCTACACGATGGCAGCATTCGCTTTTTCAAGATAGGGAAAGCGTTTCGTATTCCCAAAATCAACATCATCGAATATCTGCAAAGGAACTCTGAAATCTAAATACTTTTGTCCGTGAAAATAAAGTCTTGCGCACCATTGTTCCGGCGGACTCAGCATGCTACAATGATGTTGTCGTTTGTTGAAAGACGCTACTGTTAAGTAAGGAGGTTAACAGAATGGTAGCGGGCCATCTGCAAGAGAAAAAAGGATTTTTTTATATTGTATTAAACTTTGTGGACTCGGATGGAAAGCGAAAACGTAAGTGGATAGCAACAGGACTGCCAGTGAAGGGCAACAAACGAAAGGCGGAGGCAATGCTGGTAGCAGAACGACAAAAATATCAGCCTGCTGAGTATCAGCGTACAGCCGATGCTAATATGCTTTTTGCCGACTATATGCTCTACTGGCTCAGGCAAATCAAATCATCCGTGGATATAACGACTTACGCTGGATACAAAACGAATGTTGAAAAGCGTATCGTCCCGTTTTTTCGTGGGCGTAAGGTCACGCTGGGCGGTCTGCGTGCCTGTGACATTCAAGACTTCTATACCTACTGTGCAACGGAACTGGAGATCAGCAATAACACAATCATCAAGTACCACGCAAACATCAGCAAAGCCCTCAACGATGCCGTTCGGCTGGAGAAGATTCCAATGACTCCCCTAAAACGTGGAATGCGCCCTAAGCAGGTCGAGCACATTGGAAAATTCTATACCTTGTCAGAGGTAGAGCATCTGCTTAGTTGCGTAAAGGGTGATGGGGCCGAGTTTCCCGTGCTGATGGCAGCATTTTACGGGCTACGCCGTTCTGAGATCATGGGCCTGAAATGGGATTCTATTGACTTTGACGCCAATACGATCACGATTGCGCATGTAGTTGTTGAGGTTAGTATTGATGGAAAAGACACCATTGTTGCAAAGGATCGACCGAAGAACAAAAAGAGCTATCGTACCTTGCCGCTAGTTCCGGAATACCGGAGGTTGCTGCTTCAAATGAAAAAACATCAGGAGGAATACCGCGAACTCTGTGGCAACTGCTATCATGAAAGTGATTATATCTATGTGAATGATCTCGGGGAGCCAATCAGGCCTAATTATGTGTCGCAGCATTTTAAGATAGTCTTGAAGAATAACAACCTGCGGGAGATCACTTTCCATGAATTGAGACATACCTGCGCGAGCCTCCTTCTCAAGAGTGGAATTTCAATGAAAGATATTCAGGCGTGGTTGGGGCATAGCAATTACAATACAACTGCAAATATCTACGCCCATCTGGAGTCAAGCTCAAAGGAGATCACAGGCAATGCGATGCAGGACAATTTTACCATCAGTGCAAACCTTGCAGCAAGAGAAGCTGTGCAAGCGTGAGAAGCGCGGTTGAACGCGGCTAAAAATGAAAAAGACTGAGCTTTTCCTATATGGAAAATCCCAGTCTTTTCAAGTGGTGCCGGTGGTGGGACTCGAACCCACATGGAGTTGCCCCCGGCGGATTTTGAATCCGCTACGTCTACCAATTCCATCACACCGGCATTATTCAGTTGTTGCGAGTCTCATTTTTCCAGATCCGCCGTAGGGCAGAACTTTAGGGCAGAACTCACGAAAAACCCGTTCTTAGGATACACCGAAAAGTCAATAATTGCAAGGGCTAGGCCGGTTGGATGAGCTGGTAAGCGCACAGTCTTTTGAGTCCGCTACGTCTACCAATTCCATCACACCGGCAGGTGTAACAATTATTATATGCGATGCAGGGAGCATTTGCAAGCAAAACTTTTCGAAAAAAGGCTCCGGCGCACTGCGCCGGAGCCTTTCACAATGTAAGATCACACGTAGCGCTGATTGATGACGTCGAACACGCCGCGCGTCGTGAGGCGCAGCGTTGGAATGACGGTCAGCGCCATGAACGAAAGCGTCATAAACGGGTCGACCCCGCGCGAGACGCCGAGCTTGAAGGCCTGCTCCTTGGCGTTTTCGAGCGCCTCGTTGACCTCGATAAGCGGCGCTTCGCTCATGATGCCTGCAATCTGGAGCTGGAGCTCGCCGAGCACCTTGCCGTCGTCCATCACGACGATGCCGCCGCCAAGCTCGACCACGCGGTTGACCGCCGCAGCCATGTCCTCCTCGTTCGCGCCGACGACGATGATGTTGTGGCTGTCGTGCGAGATGGATGTCGCCACCGCGCCGGACTTGAGGCCGTAGCCCTTGATGTAGCCGATGCCGATGTGGTGCGTGTTCTTGTGGCGCTCGATGACGGCAATTTTCAAGATATCGTCCTCAACGCTGATCTTTTCGGCGTAGCCCGCATCGGTCGTGACGATCTCGCCGGGCACCATGCCGAGCACCGCACGCGGGCGGGACTCGATAAAGTCCGTGGCCTCAAGGTGCGCAACGTGAAACGTCTCGTGCGAGCGCTTGACGAGGTGCGGATCGATCTCGGGCGCTTCAAACGGCGTGACGGTCTTGCCGTCGAACATCAGCTTGCCCTTCTTGTAGACCTCAAGGATGTTGAAGTCGTCGAAATTGTCGATCACGACAAAGTCCGCAAGAAAGCCCGGTGCGATTGCGCCGCGGTTGTTGAGCAGGAAGTAGCGCGCGGCGTGGTGGCTCGCGCATTTGACGGCGATGATCGGGTCGACGCCCGCTTTGATGGCACGGCGCACGATGTAGTCGATGTGGCCCTTTTCGAGAAGATCGTTCGGGTGCTTGTCGTCCGTGCAGAACATGCAGTAGGTGTAATACTGCGGTGTGAGCAGCGGGAGCAGCGCGTCGAGGTTGCGCGCGGCCGTGCCCTCGCGGATCATGATGTACTGTCCGCGCTCGAGCTTGGCGATGGCATCCTCCACGGTACTGCACTCGTGGTCGGAATAGACGCCGGCGGCGATGTAGGCGTTCAGGTCGTTGCCCGAAAGGCCGGGGGCGTGGCCGTCGATTTTTTTGTGGTGCGCCTGCGCGGCGACGATCTTTTCGAGCACCTGCTCGTCGGCGTTCGCGACGCCGACATAGTTCATCATTTCGGCCAGACCCTCGACGCGGTTGTGCTCGTAGAACGAGTCGATCGCGCGGTAATCGAGCACCGCGCCGGATTCGTCGAGCGGCGTTGCGGGCACGCAGGAGGGGAGCATGAAGCGCACGTCAACGGGCAGATCTTCCGTCGCCTGCAGCATATACTCGATGCCGTCGGTGCCCATGACATTGGCGATCTCGTGCGGGTCGGTGATGACGGTCGTGGTGCCGTGCGGAATGACGGCGTTGGCAAATTCCTTGGGGGAAACGAGCGCGCTCTCTAAGTGGATGTGCGCGTCGACAAAGCCGGGCAGCACGAGCTTGCCGCCCATGTCGATCTCGACCGCGCCCTCGTAATGCTCGCCCATGCCTGCGATCAGCCCTTCGGCCACGGCGATGTCGCCATGGCTGAGCTCATTGCAGAAGACGTTCACATACGTCGCGTTCTTGAGCACGAGGTCGGCCTTCTGCCGTCCCGAGGCCACCTCGACGACGTGGAGCTTCTTGTTCAGCTTGCGGTTGATCTTTCCTGCGTAGCTTTCCCGGTATGCCATGCGTTTTCCTCCTTATTTTGTTGTGTTTGACCAGTTTATCGGATGAATCATCCATCTTCCTCGTTTATTTTTTATAGGATACTACGTTCTTTCGCACTTGTCCAGCAGAAAAAGCTAAAATATTTTTAGTAAAACTGACGAAAAGTGAGGAGGATGCAGAAGTTCACTGTATCATAAACTGTATGATGGACCGGACAAATACAGGCCGTTGCCGAAAGATTGCTTTTCACAAAATGCTGTTTACAAGCATCTGATAATACAGTATAATTAAACAAACGGTATAGAGATAAATGAATATTTTCAACTAAAAGACGAATAAAACGCGCTGGCATTCACTGCGCCGGGTTTGCTTGAAGTGGCCCGCACACAAAATGGAGGCTGCGGCAATTTTAGGACCGGACAAGGAGGGGGGAAGATATGAAAACCGAGCATTCCTATTCCGCAAAGGGCGTTTTGGCTGCGCTGGGGAGATCCGCTTTGTATCTGCTCTTTTTTGTGGCGGTGCAGGTTTTGCTGCCCTTTGTCTATGGGATCGGTATCGCTGCCGATGCGGCGATCAATGGGGGAGCGGACCTTGCACGGGGGGCGCAGGCGGTGGCGGAGCGGCTTCTGGACAGCCTGTCGGCGCTCACGCTGCTATCGTGTCTGATCATCGCCGCGGTACTGCTGCTGTGGTTCCTGCTGCGGAAAAAGCCGCTATCCGAGGCGGCGGGCCTTCGTCACTGCTCGGGCTGGACGGTGGGCTTCTGCGCCTTCGGCGCGGTCGGCCTCTATGTGCTGGTCAGTCTGGTGCTTGCCCTGCTGCCGGAAAGCTGGATGGAGGAATATGGAAAAGCCATGCGCCTGAGCACAGAGACGGGGCTGATCCCGGCGCTTGCCGTGGTGGCCGGCGCGCCGGTTGCGGAGGAGCTCGTGTTCCGCGGCGTCATCCAGTCGCGGCTGGAACGTGCCATGCCGGTGTGGATCGCAATTGTACTGCAAGCGGTACTCTTTGGATTCATCCACGGAACGCCGGTGCAGATCGGCTACGCGTTTCTCATGGGCCTGCTTTTCGGCTATATTCGCTATCGCACGGGGAGCATCCTGCCCACGATCGCCGCGCACGCCGCGTTCAACGCAATGAACGACCCGCTGGGGCTTTTGGGCGGTTTTGCGGAGAAGTGGCAGTTCCTTGCCGTCATGGCCGCCGTATGCGCGGCGGGCTGCGTGCTCTGCCGCCGCGGTTTGAGCGGACTAAGAACAGCGCCGGAGGCCGAAGCAAGGTCCACATCGCCGACGGTCTGCGAGGAGATCACCGAATAACAGAGAAAGCGCCTTTCAAAGAAAGCTCTTTGAAAGGCGCTTTGCGCTTCTGTGATTGAATCTTTTTACTTCACGCTGCCGTCGGCGTTGAAGACGGGCAGCTTTTCAAGGAACAGGATGTCCTTGCGGTCGGCTGCGCCGCCCTCGGCGAGAACGGCCATGCGGCCCGTAACGGTGCCGCCCGCCTTTTCGACGAGTGCTTCCATCGCCTTGAGCGAGCCGCCCGTGGAGATCACGTCGTCAACGAGCAAAATCTTCTTGCCGCGGATGAGATCCGCGTCGTCAGAGCCGAGGAAAAGCTTCTGCTGGGCGACGGTGGTGATGGACTTGTCCTCCACGGAAATGGGGTCGGGCATGTAGACCTTGGGGCCCTTGCGCGCGATAAAATACTTTTTCGCGCCGCTCTGGCGCGCCATTTCGTGGATGAGGGGGATGGACTTGGCCTCAGCGGTGAAGAGGTAGTCGTAGTCGATGCCCTCGGCGAGCTTCAAGAGCTCTTCTGCGCAGCGCACGGTCAGCTCCGCGTCGCCGAACATGATGAAAGCACCGATATAAAGATCGTCCGTTACCTTGCAGATGGGAAAGTCGCGGTCAAGACCCGCGACATGCATCGGATAAGTCGCCATAAAAGGAAGCTCCCTTCGCGTTTTACATCTTTTTCTGCCGTTTCGCGCGGCAAACAGGATTTAGTATATCTTTTTTGCGCGGATTGTCAAGCAGTCAGACCTCGGTGTCGCCCTCGGGCAGGATGATCGCGCAGGCAATATAGGCGAGCACGCCGGTACCGGCGGCCAGAGCGAGGACCGCCCAGAGCACGCGCACGATCGACGGGTCAATGTTGAAGTAGTCTGCGATGCCTGCGCAGACGCCGCAGATCATCTTGTTGTTGCGGGACTTGTAAAGACGCTTTCTTTCATCCATGATCGTTCTCCTTATCCGGCTGCGAGAGCAGCCACGGTGGGTTTGTAAGCAACTATTATAGTATATCACGTTTTTGCACGTTGTAAAGTGCGGTTTTTCCGCGTTTTGGGCAGGAAAAGGGGAGTGCGCAGAGGAAAATGCGCGATATTTTGCGCTTTTGCCGCTTTTTTGCCGGCAAGGGGCAAATTCCCCCTTGCAAGTTCCTTTTTTCTGTGATATAAGTACCACTTAGACAAATGCTGTGAAAGGGAAAATAGCGTGTTTGTTCCGCGTAGAGAGGACCGGTCGGCGGCTGGGAGCCGGTCTGCGGGATGTCGCTTGGTTCGCCCCCGAGCAGCCGCGAGGAAATGCGCGGCCGGTCAGCCCCCGTTACGGGCAACGAGCGCGCGCCTTTGGGCGCGAATCAGGGTGGTACCGCGGAAGAAAGTCTTTCGTCCCGAGAGTGTCGGGAGGAAAGACTATTTTTTTGCCCATGCCGCCGATTTTTGAAATTCTGCAAATTTTTACCTGAAAAGGAGAAATGATATGAAACAACAACTGGAAGCGATCCGCAAGGCGGCGCTCGATGCGATCTCCGACGCCGGCAAGGCGGAGGACCTCGAAGCACTGCGCGTCCGCTACCTTGGCAAAAAGGGGGAGCTGACCGCCGTTTTGAAGCAGATGGGCAAGCTCAGCGCCGAAGAGCGCCCCGTGATCGGGCAGCTCGCCAACGACGTGCGCGCCAAGCTTGAAGCGGACATCGAGGAAAAGACGAAAGAGCTCGCCGACAAGGCCATGGAGCTCAAGCTCAAGTCCGAGGCCGTGGACGTGACCATCCCCGGCAAGCAGGAAAAGATCGGCGTGAAGCACCCGATGTATCAGGTGCTCGACGAGATCAAGGACATCTTCGTCGGCATGGGCTTTGAAATTCTCGAAGACCGCGAGGTCGAACTTGCCGAGTACAACTTCACGAAGCTCAACGTCGAGGAGGGCCATCCCGCCCGCGAGTGGAGCGACACGTTCTACTTCACCGAGGACAGCTCGATCCTTCTGCGCACGCAGACCTCTCCGATGCAGATCCACGCGATGGAGACGCGCGAGCTGCCCATCCGTATTCTAGCCCCCGGCCGCGTGTACCGCAAGGACGAGGTCGACGCCACGCACTCGCCCATGTTCCACCAGATCGAGGGCATGGCCATCGACAAGGGCATTACGATGGCGGATCTCAAGGGCACGCTCAACGAGGTCGTGCGCCAGCTCTACGGCGAGCACACGGTCACGCGCTTCCGCCCCCATCACTTCCCGTTCACCGAGCCGAGCTGCGAAATGGACATTCAGTGCCACAAGTGCCACGGCGCAGGCTGCCCCACCTGCAAGGGCGAGGGCTGGATCGAGGTGCTCGGCGCCGGCATGATCCACCCGAAGGTCCTCGAGGGCTGCGGCATCGACTCCACGGTCTATTCCGGCTGGGCGTTCGGCATGGGCCTTGAGCGTCTGGCGCTCGGCCACTTCAAGATCAGCGACCTGCGTTTGATCTTCGAGAACGATGTCCGCTTCCTCGAACAGTTTTAATATTCCTCGCGAAAGCGGCGAGCCGCTTTCTGCGATCTCTTTCGCAGGGTGCTGCACCGCACTCGCTTTGCTCGCACGAGCGCACCCTGAGCGGTGTTTTTTCTGGCGCGCATGTCGTCACAAAAAACGAAATTTGATTGTTACTTCTTAGGAGGATACAAATATGATCCTATCCCGTAATTGGCTCAACGAATTCGTTGACCTCAAGGATATCACCGATAAGGAATTCAACGACGAGATGACGCTCTCCGGCTCGAAGGTCGAGACCATCGAGCGTCCCGACGAGAACCTCAAGAACGTGGTCGTCGGCAAAATTCTCGAGATGAAGCGCCATGAAAACTCCGACCACATGTGGGTCGTGAAGATCGACGTCGGTCAGGCGGAGCCCGTGCAGATCGTCACGGGCGCGTGGAACGTCCATGTGGGCGACTATGTGCCCGCCGCGCTTTCCGGCGCACACCTGCCCGGCGGCGTCAAGATCGAAAAGGGCGAGCTGCGCGGCGTCGAGTCGAACGGCATGCTCTGCTCGCTCAAGGAGCTTGGCATGACGGCGGAGCATGACTTCCCCTATGCCGTCATCACGCCCGCGGCGCTTCTGAACGACTATCATCCCATCGACCCCGCGAAGCCCTCCATCCCCGCTGACATCAAGCCCGGCGACAAGGTCTATGGCCCTGTTGTTGCCGCCAAGGTGCTTGAATGTGCCCCGCTGGGCGACGGCACGTTCCACACTTGCCTCGACCTCGGCAATGCGACCGCTGTGCCCGATACGCGCTGCTCCAACCTCCACGAAGGCGACCTTGTCGCGTACAACACCAAGAGCGATACCATCTGCACGCTCGAGGACCTGCACGCAGAGCAGAAGGAATTCCCTCACTGCATCGCCGACGGCATCTTCATCCTGCGCGAGGAGGACGCCGAGCCGGGCCTCAACATGGCGCACATCCTCGGCTTTGACGATTCCATCGTCGAGTTTGAGATCACGCCGAACCGCCCCGACTGCCTTTCCGTCATCGGCCTTGCCCGCGAGGCGAGCGCGACGTTCAAGCGCCCCCTTAAGCTGCACACGCCCGAGCCGCACGGCTGCGGCGGCAGCATCGCGGAGATCGTCGACATCGACATTGAGGACGGCGACCTCTGCCCGCGCTACACCGCGCGCATGGTGAAAAACGTCAAGATCGCGCCGTCCCCGCGCTGGATGCGCGAGAGATTGCGCGCGAGCGGCGTGCGCCCCATCAACAACATCGTCGATATCACAAACTATGTGATGCTCGAATACGGCCAGCCGATGCACGCCTTTGACTTCAGCTGCGTCGAAGGCGGACACATCATCGTGCGCACCGCGCGCGAGGGCGAGACCGTCCAGACGCTCGACGGCAACGAGCGCAAGCTGACGCCGAACATGCTCTGCATCTGCGACGAGCACAAGCCCGTCTGCGTCGCGGGCGTCATGGGCGGCGCGAACAGCGAGATCGTCGGCGACACGGCGATGGTGCTCTTTGAGTCCGCTAACTTCAACGGCGTTTCCGTGCGCCGCACGGCCAGCGCCCTCGGCATGCGCACCGACGCCTCCTCCCGCTATGAAAAGGGCCTCGACATGATGAACACCATCAAGGCTGTCGAGCGCGCCTGCGAGCTCGTGGAGCTGCTCGGCTGCGGCGAGGTGGTCGACGGCGTGATGGACGTGGTCGCCAAGGAAAAGGCTCCCACGGTCGTCAAGCTCGAACCCGACAAGATCAACGCCCTGCTCGGCACGGAACTCAGCGAAGACCTGATGCGCGAAATTCTTGTCTCCCTCGGCTTTATCCTGAATGGCGACGACATCTACGTGCCGTCCTGGCGCGGCGACGTCGAGCATTACAGCGACATTGCCGAAGAGGTCGCGCGCTTCTACGGCTACAATAAGATTCCCTGCACGCTCATGCGCGGCGAGACCACGCGCGGCGGCTTTAGCGAGCAGCAGCGCTTCGACCGCGCCATCGGCGGCGCTGTGCGCGCGCTGGGCTACGATGAGATCATCACCTATTCCTTCATCAGCCCGACCTATTACGATAAGATCCGCATGCCGAAGGATTCCTCGCTGCGCAACTCCCTGAAGATTTTGAACCCGCTGGGCGAGGATACCTCCATCATGCGCACGACGATCCTGCCGAGCATGCTCGAGATCATTGCCCGCAACCACAGCTACCGCAACAAGTCCGCCCGCCTCTATGAGCTCGGCAAAATTTACCTGCCGCGCGAGGATGGCCTTGCTGACGAGCCGAAGTACCTCTCCCTCGGCGCTTACGGCGACGGCGTGGACTTCTTCTCCTTCAAGGGCAGCATCGAGACGCTGCTGCACGAGCTGCGCATCACGGATGTCAAGTACGTCGCCTGCACCGACAATGATTCTTATCACCCCGGCCGCTGCGCGAAAGTGTATGCGGGCGAGACATACCTCGGCGTGTTCGGCCAGATCCATCCGCTCGTCGCGGCGAACTACGGCATGGACACCGAGGTCTACACCGCAGAGCTGAGCTTCGATGCGATGTATGAAAAGCGCGGCGACATCCCTGTCTACCAGCCGCTTCCGAAGTTCCCCGCCGTCACGCGCGACATCGCCGTCGTGTGCGACGAGGCCGTCACGGTCGGCGCGCTCGAAGAGAGCATCCGCCGCGGCGCGAAGGGCCTTCTCAAGGATGTGTCGCTGTTCGATATTTACCGCGGCTCCGGCGTGGCCATCGGCAAGAAGAGCGTGGCGTTCAACCTCGTTCTGCGCGCGGATGACCGCAGCCTGACCGGCGAAGAGGCAGATGAGGACGTCCAGTCCATCCTCGCAGCGCTCAAGGCCGACCACAACGCGGTGCTCCGCTGAGAATTCCTTAAGGAAACATTACGATTTGGTTACAGTTGACAGCGCTCTCTTTACTTTTTGAAATTGCGTTGCTATACTGTCTGCATGGAAAGGAGGGGCTCTCCCAATGGAAGAATTTACCCGAAAGTTTAATGCTATTTCTCATGATGGCTATAAACTGCTTTGGCATGGACAGCCTTATGCTTACTGGAAAACATTATTCCGTGTGGACTCTATGACGGACTTGGATTTTATGAAGATTTTCCGTCAGATAGGAGCTGTTTTGCTGATGCTGTTGTTAGTGCCGGCATTGAATTTATCGGGCATGATATCGGGACGAATGGAAAAACGTTTGCCCGAGATAGGAGTGAGAAAAGCATTTGGAGCAACGTCTTGTGTCTTATTTTCACAAATAATCTGGGAGAACCTGATTTTGACTGTTATTGGCGGTTGTCTGGGTTTGATTATATCTTATGGAATGGTGTTATTATCTAAAAATTGGCTGCTTACTTTGCTGGACGACAATGTAACGGCGTTACCTGATGGGGTAGGTGTGAGTATAACTCCTCAAATGCTGTTCAGTCCTGTTCTGTTTATGGCTGCCTTCCTGATATGTGTGGTGATAAATTTGTTCTCAGCCGTTATTCCGGCATATCTTTCTCTGCGAAAAGATATTGTGTATTCCATTAATAAACAAAAATAAGAGGTTATGTTGCATCATATATTTAGAAACCTTTGGAATTCGCGTAAGCGTAATGTGTGGATATTGTTGGAGTTGATTGTTATTGCCATTGTATGTTGGATGGTAATCGATCCCTTATTTGTTATTTTCTATAATAAGTCGATTCCGGATGGCTATGAGGCAGATGGGTTGTACAGGCTTCAGCTTTCTGTGGTTCCTTCTGATGAAGAAATTCGCCCGGAAGATTTCCGGAAATTGATGGAACGGCTTCGAAGTCATGAGCAAATCGAATCGGCTACTTATGTAGTCAATAACCACTATCCTTGTTCGCGTGGAAACAGTTTTAATAATCTTACTTTGGACACAATGAGTGTTCGTGTTGCTTTTATGGATTTTGTTCCGCACACCGATTTCTTTCAAACCTGGCGGATACGTTCGGTCAAAGACGGTACTTGGGAAAGCCTCGAAAATGCCGAATATACGGTGAATAGTATTTTGATGACTTCGGATGCTGCTGCTTGTCTTTCGCCCGATAAAGATCTGACCGGAGGTGTGGTTTATGCAAGAGATAGTGTTCCTCTGAAGGTAACGGCGTTGATTCAACCGGTCAAAATGAAGAGTTGTATGCAGCCTTATTATCTTCGTCTCAATGCACGTACTGACGGCATTCCGTCATGGGCCTATGAGGGAGGTTTGATTGTCTTTGCCCGTACAAAACCCGGAGTTGCGGAAACTCGCTTCATTGAGGATTTTATTCCTTGGATGGAAGAGTATTTGGCAGTGGGGAGGTTGTTTATCAGCAAGATTGAACCTTTCAGTAAAGTACGTGAGCAAAGTGATTTAAAAGAAGGAGCTACCAGTGAGATTCGTATTAAATATGCCCTTTGCTATTTCTTTCTGGTGAATTTGTTTTTAGGAGTCAGCGGGACATTTTGGTTGAGTACCCGTACACGTCGGGAGGAAATGGGAGTGAGATTGTCTTATGGGGCGTCTCCCGGACATATTCGTCTTTTATTATTGGGTGAAGCCGGTATGTTGACTACCATAGCAGTATTGATAGGTTGTCTTGTTTATTTTCAATGGGTGCTGAAAGATGGATTTTATGTGTTGTCGGGTATGACGCCCGGTGATAATATGCGTTATATTACTAATCATTTTACAGTTCATTTTCTGATAGTGTCGTTGATTGTATATCTTATCATGATGATAGTAACATGGATTGGAGTATGGATACCGGCTTATAATATCAGTAAAATATCTCCTGTAGAAGCACTGAAAGACGAATAATGTTTTTATATTTGCCGTATGAATATAGTAATGAATATATTGTGGATTGTTTTAGGCGGACTGTTTATTTGCATAGAATACATTATAGCGAGCCTGTTGTTGATGGTCACCATCATTGGAATTCCTTTTGGTCTGCAGACATTGAAGCTGTCAGTTTTGGCACTTTGTCCGTTTGGTATGCAGGTGCGCAGTTGCCCCGGCGGTGAGGGTTGCTTGAGTGTTTTGATGAATATACTTTGGATATTGGTAGGAGGTATTTGGATAAGTTTGTCTCATTTAGCTTTTGGTTTGTTATTATGCATCACTATTATCGGTATTCCATTTGGTTTGCAACATTTCAAGTTGGCTGGACTGGCACTTACTCCTTTCGGGAAAGAGATAGTTTAAGTCGTGCTGTCATAGAAAAAGAGTGTGTCAAAACGTGAATAATACTGTCGTTTAGTTCGTAGGGGCGAGGTTCGCTCGCCCGAAAACAGTTTGCTTTGT
>ERZ791837.897-NODE-897-length-21549-cov-5.479390_pt1 | contig 21549 bp, 20 predicted proteins | sample MGYA00510292_ERZ791837 | MGnify/ENA primary metagenome ERZ791837 (study PRJEB30046, sample SAMN00715259) | human gut metagenome | study: EMG produced TPA metagenomics assembly of the A metagenome-wide association study of gut microbiota in type 2...
GGAAAGTGGCCGCAAGTACATCACCTACACCACGCCGGACGGCATGAGATGCCGCGATAACAAACTGCATGAGGAAAAGTATTGCAAGGAGGCCATGGAGCATGAATTCAGAATACGGGCAGAGATTGTCTCTGCAAGAGCTCAAGCAGCGCAACACCCAGCAGGCAGTACTTCCGACGCCGACACCACCTCACGAAGCGAGTCCCACGAAAGCGGACTGGGAGCGAATGATGAAATACATGGATGCACTGTGGTACCATGCGGATCGGCAGACAGATATGTTGGAGCGCATCAGCAGGCAGATGTCGCAGCTTCCCACGCGGACGCAGCTGGACGATCTGCTGAAAGCGGTGCGGCATCTGGAGCAGATGACCGAACAGGCTGGGAAGCCGAAAGAGAATTCTTTTTCTCTGCACAGAATCAGACTTCCCAGACTGCATCTGCCACAAGTCAGTATTCCGGCATTGATCTCTCTGCTGATGGCGGCGGCAGCACTGCTTCTGCTCTGGTGGGGCTTGGGCACCGTTTGGAGCAGCTCCAGCCTGCTGAATCTGTGATTCCTGCGCGGCACTACACCGACAGAAAGGTACTGCAAAAAGAACGTGAAATGAAGATCGCCCTCGGTCACAAGGCGGATGACCACGAGGACGAGGTGAGTTATGACTGGCAGCAGACCATGTGAGGTCTGCTATTTTTATTGCCCGAATTGACTTCGGGAGAAAGGAACGCTATGGGTAGAAAGAGAAAAGAATCCAATATTGCAAGCGTCATGTACTCCTATGTGGGTACGGACGATCAGTTTGATGATTTTCTGAAAATGATGATCCACGACTATCTGTCCGTGGATCATCCATATACAAATCAGCCCATTGATTTTGTTGCTAAAGTAGAAACAGAAGTCGCCTGATTTGTTTTGATAGCTATTCAAAAAAATGTGTGCTATGGTGTGTCGTGAATAATCGGCACACCATAGCGGAAAGGAACGATTATGAAAGTCTGGCTTTATTATCGCCTGTCCAGAGATGAGGACGAAGAGCTCAACTCTCTGAATAACCAGAGAAAAATCATATACAACTTTGCCGTCAGCAACGACCACGAGGTGGTGGGCGAATCCTTCGATGACAATGTCAGTGGTATGCACTTCAACCGTGAGGGAATCGACAAAATCTATGAGGTGGTCGAAGCGGGCAAAATCGAAGCGATTATCGTTAAAGACCTGTCCCGCCTGGGCCGCCACCGGACGCAGACAGCACTCTTTATCGACTACCTCCGAGAACATGATGTGCGGGTCCTGTCCGCAACGGAAAATATCGACACTTTTAACGAGAACGATGATCTCATCATCGGCTTCAAGGGGCTGGTCAACGACTTCTATGCCCGCGACGGCAGCCGCCGTGTGCGAACCGGTTACCGGCAAAAGCAAAAGGAAGGTATTGTGACCATCCCGCCTTTCGGCTACTTCAAGGATAAGAACACAAAAAAGGTCGTTGTCGTAGAAGAAGCCGCCGAAACGGTCCGGCTGATTTTCTCCGCCTATGTCGGCGGCAGCGGCATGAAGGCCATTGCCCGCACACTGAATGAACAGAGGAGGAAAACGCCGGCGCTTATGCAGGCGGAACTGCTAAATAAGCGCCTGCCCAACACCCAGGATGGCATCCTCAAGAAATATTTGTGGGACGCAACGATGGTGGCCCGAATCTTAAGAGATGAAAGCTATATCGGCACCCTGATCTGCCACAAGAGCGAGCGCAATAAGATCAATAAGACCTTCCGTTTCACAGACCCGGAGGAGCAGTTCCGACATGAGAATTATCTGCCAATGATCGTGACCTGTGAGATATGGGAGCAGGCGCAGGCGCTCCTTGCAGAGCGCAAAGAGAAAAATGTCCGTGCGGGCACCAACCGGGGCATCCTCCGGTACGGGGGATTACTCCGCTGCAAGGATTGTGGCCGAACCTTTATCGGGAAGCGCATCAAGCTGAAAAGCGGGGAACGGGTCGTCTATGTCTGCGACACCTACCATCGGTATGGCAAGGAACACTGCTCATCTCACATGGTGGACGAGGAAACATTGGACAGATTGATCGGCGCGGAGATCCTGCGAACAAAGAAAATGTATGAGGAAAACTGGTCGCGGATGGAATGGCTCATCGAGAAATGGACGCCGAAGGCTTCCACGGCCAGCGCCAAAATAGGTAAACTGCAAGAACACATTCTCTTACTGGAGGAGGAAGTGGAGGTGATCCTGGTGGAACGCATTCGGGATAAGGCCAACGCGGAACGCTACGACCGCATGATCGCCAAGCGCGAGGCGCAGATCGCGGAGGCCAAAAAACAAATCGAAGAATTGCAGAATATTTCAGAAATGCTCCGCAGCCGACAGGCCAAGCTGAAGCGGGACATCAGCCTGATCGACGACATCCTGCGAGAGGGCAAAATGTCAGAAGCACATCTGAGAATGCTGGTGGAGAAGATACTCGTTCACGAAGAAGATGGCAAGTTGGATATGGAGATCCGGCTGAAAGCGCCCTTCCGTGACCATCTCGACATCTTCGAAAACGGGGCGCAGACAGATTGCTTCCCCTCCGCAGATTTTGACTATGACAGGTTGGGAGCGGTGATCTACGGCGATTACTATGCGGGGTAGGTGATAACAGATGCGGGTATGGCTCTATGCGCGGCTATCAAACGATGATGACCAAGAGATGAACTCTTTGCTGAATCAGCAAGAAATCTGCCAGGCGTTTGCCGAGCAGCATGGGTACATCATCGTAGGACAGTCCTTCGACGACAACATAAGCGGCATGAGTTTTGACCGCCGTGGGCTGGACGAGCTCACGGCAGCTGTGGACGCTGATAAAATTGACGCTGTCATCGTAAAAGACCTATCCCGGCTTGGCCGCCATAGGACCCAGACTGCATTGTTTATTGATTACCTGCGGGAACACCAGGTGCGCGTGATCTCTGCCACGGAGGGCGTTGATACATTCTGCGACGAAGATGATTTGATCATCGGCGTCCGCGGCCTGATGAATGATTATTATGCGAAGGATATTGGCAAAAAGATCCGGGCGGGATACCGCCAGAAGCAGAAAGACGGCATCGTGATCACACCGCCCTTCGGTTATTGGAAAGACAAAAATACGGGGCAGATCAAGATAGACGCAGAAGCGTCGGTCACGGTGCAGCTCATCTATTCTCTGTATTTGCAGGGTTGTGGGCAGAAAGAGATCGCCCGGCGGCTGAACGCTGCGGGGCGAAAGACACCGGCACAGCTCCGGGCCGAGCGGTGCGGCAGAGAGGTCCGGCATACGCACAAAACCCGTGACGGTCAGTTCCTATGGACATACGCCAGTGTGAAAAACATTCTGGTGGAGGAGGCGTACACCGGCGTGCTGAACAACCATCGCAGAGAATACAACAACGGTAAGGCCAAGCATATAGACAAAACCGACTGGTATCGTCATGAGGGATTCTTTCCTGTAATTATAGGAAAACAGGAATGGGAGCAGGTACAGGCGTTACTCAAGCGGCAGGCACGGCCCGCAAACGGCAATCAGGCCAAGCACCGCTATGCGGGACTGCTGACCTGCCGGGAATGTGGGAATACATTCATTCCTATGATCCGCTGCTGGAACGGCAAGAGCCGTGTGGAATATGTATGCCGTGGATACCACCGAAATGGAAAAGCCTATTGTGCTTCCCACCGTATCCATGAGGAGGTACTGGATGCCGAGGTGCAGGAGTATGCCGAAACTGTGCGAGAGCAGTGTGCCGAGGAAGTAGAGAAGCTGGCACAGCTGCAAAAAATGTGGGCGTTGAGGAAACCAATCCTCGACGCCCACATTTTGTCGTTACAGGGGAGAATACAGGGACTGGAGCAGGAGATAGATGAGATTGTGATGAAAAAGTTATCAAACGAACAGTTCCATAGCTATCCTGCTAATTGGGTAATTTTCAAAAAATGAGAAAAATAGATAACCCAATGATTGTAAAATCTGTTTTTGATACTAATGTAATTAATATGAGATATTTTGTATAGAACCGAACTGCTTGATAAAATTGATGTAGGATTCTTGGTTGCGGTACTCATTCAGTAAACTTGCATAACCTGTATCATAATATGGCGGCGGAAACAAGCTTTGCACTGACATTAATCCAGTTTGCCCAATCCACTTTAGCCCGTCAAGAACAGATATCTTCGCGACAGCGATTACCATATCTGAATAATCCGTAAATAATGAATGTGCCCCTTTCTTTTTTACCATGAGCGCATGTTGGGCATGTGGTCTCAAAAAATATGAGGGGATGGCTTTTCTCAGATCGACCACGACAGAAGAAGAACCCTCGTATAGACCAGGTTGCGTTTGAGATTCTTTCGTTGCATCACAACCGACTAAAAAGACATAGGCAGATTCATTTGCATCGTTTTCATAAATATGTATATACTCGCGATTGTCTATTATAGTTGAAGTTGTTTTATGAAGCGCAAACCATAATGCAACCCACACATTATCAACAATATCTAACCAATATGTTTTTATACCGTAGTGCTGTAACAAAGGCTCCATAATATCCGGATCACGGTCACAGAAACTCTTTGTACGTTTAAGACTAAGTGCAATGTGGTGTTTATAATCGCCAATACGCTTCTCATAATTAAGTGGTTCTGAAATTCTGTTTTACGATTTCTATTTCCTCTCAATGCAGATGGCGTTAATGATCCGTTATAAAGTGATGTTTGCCCACGCAAATACACATTTCCGGACTCTCTATTCAAATACTTTCCAAAGCCTATAAACTGTGTAAGTGAATGAAACGAATGTATTTCATATACAGGAATATTTCCGGAAGGTGATGTGAGACATTCTACGCCAACAGGATCAGGTGTCTTTTTATCAAAATCAGTTAATCTAATCATTATTTAGTGTCACCTCCTTTTTTAGCATATCGCACGAATACAAGGAAAGCAATCCTGAATACATTGGAAAAAGGCTCATTTTCGACATTTTTCGAAAATGAGCCTTTTTCTGGTACGGGTAGTGGGGGTCGAACCCACACGCCTTGCGGCACAGGAACCTAAGGGTGACGTCACCTTGGTGAAAGAAAAAATACAGAAATATGTTGGCGGAGTGAAATGTATTTTGTCTACAGAGATTCAAGTGCAGTCTGATAAACTGCCGGTCAGGCATACATTTGTTCGCTCCCAAATCTGTAAAACGAGCCGAAAATCCACCAAATAAGCGGCAAACACGTCTGAATAGGCAGAGCCGATTGAACAATATGTCGGATCCGATTATAATGAATTTGCACAATATCAAAAATTGCTTATCTATGATGAGGTAATTCATGAAAATCCACGATGTTATACATGGCTTTGCCATACGAGCTGTTCATGAGCTTTCGGAAATTCGCGGTAAACTTTGGGAAATGGAACATGTAAAGAGCGGGGCAAAATTGGTTTGGCTGGACCGCAAGGATGAAAACAAGACATTTTCCATCACCTTCCGCACATTGCCATCGGATGATACCGGAGTATTCCACATATTGGAGCACTCGTTGCTCTGCGGTTCGCAACACTACCCGGTGAAGGAACCTTTCGTAGAACTGATGAAAAGCTCCATGCACACCTTCCTCAATGCCATGACATTTCCCGATAAGACGGTGTATCCTGTTTCCAGCCGCAATGACAAGGATTTTATGAACTTACTGCGGGTATATATGGATGCAGTACTGCACCCTGCAATTTATTCCCACCCGGAGATATTTTTCCAGGAGGGCTGGCACTACGAATTGGATAAAGACGGAAGCATCGTTTATAAGGGTGTGGTGCTCAACGAGATGAAAGGCGTTTTCGCCTCGCCTAATGCCATTGTGCAAAAGGAAATATCCCGCCTGCTATTCCCGGACACTTCCTATCGCTACGTCTCCGGTGGAGATCCTATCCATATCCCGGAACTGACCTATGAGCAATTTATAGAGCATCATCGTCGTTTCTATCGTCCTGATAACGCCTATATCATTCTGGATGGCAGCGTAGATCTGGAACTTGTGCTAAACGTGCTAGATACGGAATATCTTTCTGCCTATGATAGAGAAAATACGCAGCTTTCCATTCCTATGCAGCGTCCAATCAAGAGCGTTCTGAAAAAGGCTTATTACGAACTTCCACCTGATGAACCGGTAGTTGGCCGCGCACGGCTAATTTGGGGCAATGTTCTGGGCGATTTCCGCAATAGAGAAGCACAGATGGCATTGCGCGCTCTGGCGGATACGTTGTGCGGCAGCAATCAGTCCCCTCTGAAAAGGGCTCTCCTATCCGCCAAACTTGCGCAGGATGTCCGCATCAGCCTGATGGATGGTATCCAACAGCCCGTTGCCATTCTGGAAGTCAGAAATATGGATGAAAGCTGTATAGCTGCAGTAGAAAACACAGTTCAATCTGAACTGAAACGGCTTTGTCATGAAGGGTTGGATCACGAGCAGCTTGCTGCCGTCCTTGCCAACTATGAGTTCCAGATGCGGGAGCGGGACTACGGCAGCATGCCCCAAGGGCTCGGTTTCAGTATGGATATTCTGGACAGCTGGCTCTACGGCGGAAACCCGGCAGCCAATCTGGAAACTGGAAAACTGTTCACCTCTCTGAACCGGAAGCTAGAGGAAGGCTGGTTTGAACGGCTGCTTGGGCAGATATTTATGGATAATCCCCACAACTGCCAGGTGCTGCTGCTGCCTTCCGCCACTTTGGCTAATGAGAAGCGGGACGCTGAGACGGAGCGGCTGCGCGCAGTCAAGAAAAGTTGGGGCGTGGAGGATATTTCTGGTCTTCAAAAGCGTCAGGCAGCGCTCATTGCATGGCAATCCGCAGCAGATACACCTGAGGCGCTTGCGGCGCTCCCAGCTCTGCAGCTTTCTGACATTGCGGTACAGCCGGAACGTATCCCCCTTGAAGAACGAACTCTGGCGGGGCGCTGCCTGCTGCGCCATGACATTTCTACCGGCAGGATCAGCTATGTCAATCTGTATTTTGACGTCAGTGATTTTTCTCAGGAGATGCTGCCTGACGTCTCGTTTCTCTGCCGTTTACTGGGGAACATGGACACGGAAATCCACGGCAACTTACAACTGCAAAGGCTGTGCCGTCTGAATATAGGCAGGATAAATTTCTCTGTGGAAGCCTATGGAGGCGTCAACGCACCGGAGAACTGCCGCACATTCCTCTGCGTATCCTTCAGCGCCATGGATATCAACTTGGAATCAGCCGCGAACCTGATTGCTGAGATCATCACCGGAAGCAAGTTTGATGACCAATGTATGATCCATGAACTTCTGCGCCAAGCCATCGTATGGATGGAGCAGAATATCATTGATTCCGGCTCCGGGTATGCCATGACCCGAATTGCTGCGGGACATTCTGCGCAGGGTGTTGTCCGGGAGTGCACAGGGGGCTTTACATACTTTCAGCGGCTGAAGACACTGGAAAAGAACTTTCAGCGGTATGCGGCAGAGTTTTCTCGGGAGTTGGCTGCACTGAGCAAGGAGATTTTTGCAAAGAACCGGTTGACCATCAGCATCACCGGTACCAATGATAATGCCGAGGCTATTCTGGAAAATGCGGTTATCTGTGTCTTGCCGGTATCAAGGCAAAAAGAGACTGTCTGCTCCATCCGTCCATGGAGTAAACGGCGCGAGGGCATTGTGATTCCAGCCGATGTTTCTTTTACAGCCATGGGTGGGAATCTACTCCAATATGGCGGCGCATATAACGGCAGCCTGCAGGTTTTGAGTCGTATTGTCAGCCTTTCCTATCTGTGGAATGTCATCCGCGTCCAGGGTGGCGCCTATGGAACAGGGCTATCTTTGAGAAATTCCGGAAATGCTTGCTTCTACTCCTATCGGGATCCCACCGCCGCCCGATCCCTGAATGCCTACAGGCAGACTGAAGGTTTCATCAAACAGTTTTGTGGTACAAAGCCTGATTTGACCAGATTTATTGTGGGCACCGTGGCGGAGATGGACCCGCTCATGCTGCCCGGCAGACAAGGCAAAGCGTCAGATCGTTGGTATCTGACGGGGATTGAGTATGCAGATCAGTGTGCCGAACGCAGAGAAATCCTGTCGACTACGCCGGAGAGGCTAGCAGCCTTTGCGCAGCTCATGTATGAAGTGAGCGAGAATGGCAGCATCTGCGTAATCGGATCCAAGCGGCAGATCGAGTCCTGCGGGGAAGAAATTGACAGCATCTGTATACTGTAAGGAGAAGAAATATGAATGAGGTTTTGTATAACGCTTATGTAAAGATTCTGAAAGAGGAATTGCTTCCCGCAATGGGCTGCACGGAGCCAATTGCGGTGGCATACGCTGCGGCTCTTGTCAGAAAGACACTGGGAACAATCCCTCAGTCCGCAGAGGTTCACGTCAGTGCCAATATTATCAAAAATGTGAAGAGCGTGGTTGTCCCTCACACCGGCGGTATGCGCGGCATCAATGCAGCAGTGGCGGCGGGGATCATTGCAGGGAATGCCGACCGGGAATTGGAAGTCCTGTCAGATGTCAACGAGGAGGAAGTCAGGATAATGGCGCACTATCTGAAGCAGACGCCCATCTCCATTGCAGCTTCTGACAACGGATATATCTTTGATATCCAGATCCGCGCCAATGCTGGGGAACACACTGCTTTCGTCCGGATCGCCGGAAGTCATACCAACGTGATCCGGGTGGAGAAGGATGGTACAGTTCTGCGCGATCTGAAGTATGAAGAGGGCGGTCGTGCAGAGGAAACGGATCGGTCGCTCCTGAATGTGGAGAATATCATTGAATTTGCAGACTGTGTGGATATTAAAGACGTGAAAGCTGTCTTGGATCGGCAGATTGACTTCAATGTTGCCATTGCAGAAGAGGGACTCAGCAGAAAGTGGGGAGCAAACGTTGGACGTGTTCTTCTAAACGCCTACGGAAACGATGTGGCCAACCGGGCAAAGGCCATGGCGGCGGCAGGGTCTGATGCCCGCATGAGCGGCTGTGAGAGGCCCGTTGTCATCAACTCCGGAAGCGGCAACCAGGGAATGACAGCCTCCCTGCCCGTTATCGTCTACGCAAAGGAACTGAAGGCATCACAATCTCAACTTTACCGGGCGCTGGTTGTGTCCAATCTGGTGACCATCCATCTCAAAACCGGCATTGGCCGTCTCTCCGCCTACTGCGGCGCTACCAGCGCAGGCTGCGGCGCAGGTGCTGGAATCACCTATCTCTATGGCGGTAAGGCCAATGAGATTTCACATACCATTGTCAACGCCGTGGCGATCAACTCCGGCATGGTCTGCGATGGAGCAAAGGCTAGCTGTGCAGCCAAAATTGCCTCCGCGGTGGAGGCTGGGCTGCTAGGCATGCAGATGCAAATGCAGGGTGAGCAATTCTATGGCGGCGATGGAATCGTAGTCAAGGGTGTGGAGAATACCATCCGCAATGTGGGACGGCTGGCTCGCTTTGGCATGGCTGAGACGGACAGAGAGATCATCGACATGATGGTTTCCAGTCAGCCGCAGAGATGCTGACCCATGCGCATCCTGCGAGGATGAGAGCGGAGGAATGTTGATTGAAAGTCGTCAAAAAGCGCTGCAAAAGTGCAGTTTGGACCTGCATCTGCATTTTCTTTGGAAACGCAATCATTGCTTTTGCGATTGCTGCGTTTGTTATGCCACACGGCCTGATCATGGGTGGGGCAACGGGTCTCAGCATCTTAATCAACCGTGTTCTGAGGTCGGATATAGCCGTGGTGGTTCTGAGCCTGAATCTTTTGGCATTGCTGCTGGGCTATGTTGTATTGGGAAAGAAATTTCTGATCACTACAGTTGGCAGTTCGCTGCTGTATCCTGCGCTGCTCGGACTTGCGCAGAGGATCCCGGGCATTACAGCCCTGACGGACGATCTGCTGTTGGCCTCACTGTTGGCGGGAGGACTGATCGGGATTGCTGTTGGAATGGTAATGCGTGTTGGCGGTTCCACGGGAGGCACAGATGTTTTGAACCTTGTTCTTCACAAATGGTTCCATCTCCCAGTCTCTGCTTTCGTCTATCTGGTGGATATCATGATTCTGGGAGGACAGGCCATATTCTCCGATCCTGAGCAGGTCCTCTACGGTGTTGTTCTGCTGGTAACGGAAACCATCGCACTGGATAAGATCATGCTGATGGGGCAATCGCAAGTGCAGCTGTTCGTGATATCTGACCATTTTGAAGAGATTCGGCAAAAGCTCCTGTTGAAGCTTCATGCCGGGGTGACCATGATGCTGATCGAGACTGGATGCACAGGCACCCAGCAGAAGGGCGTGCTGTGCGTCATTCCGCCGCGCAAGCTGTTTGCCGCTAAGGAACTGATTCAGTCCATTGATCCTGATGCATTTATTACTGTCACACAAATCAAAGAAGTCCGAGGGCAGGGATTTACCTTGGAAAGAAAGGATTATTTTCCGCCTTGTCAGCGAGACGAATGACAGCCCATCAGCAACTGACAAGCATCCATGGCTCAGCCCGCCCGGCATCATTCCGGGCGGGCTGATGTGTATCTTATGGTTTTCATGCGGCGCGCAAGATGCACAATATGAGCTTTTTTGCGCGCATGTCTCCGGATTTGACAGCAGGCAGAGCATATTGAGCAGGAAAACAGGCCGAATAAGCAAGAATTCCGGCCTGTGAAACGGAGCGTATTGCTAGATAAGAATCTCATCTGCTATACTAAATCCATAAAAAACAGAGAGGAGCGCGGAGTATTATGGACAATTTGCTGCGAATCTGCAGCTTGGATCAGCTGGCTGATGACACGGAGATGCAAGACTATCTGACAGTTCGAATCAGCCAGAGACAGCTGGAACAGACTGCTTTTGAGGTGAAACCTGTATTGGGGCCTGTGGAGAAGGGTGACTACCTGGTTGTTACGCTGCACAGCAAACAGAAACGGTATCAGGCAGAGCAGGCACGCATCTGTGTGGGAAAGGGCCTCTGGAACGCAGCCTTTGAAGCGGCTTTGGTGGGCCTAATGCTGGGGCGCAACTGCATTTCAGTGGACGGTGTGGCCATTACCGTAGAATTGCACTCCATCAAGCGCAAGGTTCAGGCTGAAATTACGGATGCTTTTGTCAGGAGGCAGTTTTTGGATGGGGTTGACACCCGTGAGGACTATCTGAAACGTCTGGAGGAGCAGCACCGGGAAACAGAACTGGCCGTGCGGAAAAAAATGCTCACTGTCCGCACACTGGAAATGCTGCGAGCGCGCTCCTCTTTTCCACCGTTGGAGGACCGAATTGAGGAGCTTTACCGGCAGCAGATAGAAGCGAGGCGATATAAGGCAGAACGCAAGGGCTGCACGCTAGATGAGGTTCTTGGGTCAACCCCGGAGATTCGAGAGGAGAAAAAACGGGCTTATCGGGAAAAAGCTACCCAGTTAGCCCAGTATTATGAGATTGTTGCGGAACTGGCCCGCAGAAATGAACAAGAACTTGCCTGTGAAAACTGGGGGCCGCAGGCCATGGAGATGGCCGTTTACCTCATCAAAAGCGCCTTTGGCGATCAGTTTCGGGTGGTTTATGAAGCGTGAGTCAACAAGCAGATAAGCAAATGAAAAGGAGAGAGACGATGAAAGTCAAAGCGCAAGACAGCATCTCCGCCAGAGAACTGTGGCGGGATATGCTCCAATTCCTGCGGCAAGCAAGACTGCCATATTTGCTGATTGTTCTGGCAACGGTAATTGCTCTGGCACGATCCAAGATTGCCCTGCTCATTCCGTCCTATATGCAGCAGTTCTATGCCGGCGATTTCAGCACGCACATCATACTTTTGCTCATTGGAACAGGCATTCTCCGGTATGTCATCTCCATGGTAGTGGACTGGATTAACCGCCTCTGTGCCGCCCGGATTACTCGGAATATCCGCAAGAGTCTGGTGTCCCGGCTGTTCCGGATGCCGGTGGCATTTTATGAGAAAAATACGCCAAAATCGCTCATTAGCCGTACAACTGATGACACCACAAAAATGAGCGCGTTTGTTTCCACGGTGGTCGCCGATGTCATTTCCAGTGTCTACGGCATAGCGGGCGTCTGTGCGCTTCTCTTCACCTACCACTGGAAACTGGGCACCACCATGCTTCTTATCATTCCCGTCTCCATTACCATCTTTGTCCTTTGCGGCAAGCTGAACTTTAAGGTCAACTTCAGCGTTCAAGGCAAACTGGCAGAACTGACAAAGGGCATCATGGAACGCGTCCTCCGTCTCCGACTCATCAAGGCGTCTGTCAACGAGCAGGAGGAGGAAGCAAACGGCGGTCAGGACATTGAAGAATTCTATCGGACCAAATTGAAATTCGGCGTGGCTACTAGCGGTATTTCTACTCTGGACATGTTTAACCAGTATTTTCGGCAGGTCATCGTTATTCTTGTCGGCTTTGTGCTGGTTCGTCAGGAAGCCATCGGTGCGGACATATTCATTGCGTTCTATCTGTTTGAAGAACAGCTGTGCGGTTACCTTGTGAAACTCATGAACAAGTGGAAGGAATTTAAGGGTTGTCAGGGCTGCGTGCGGCGGATATCCCACATTTTCTCCGAGCCGGAGGAAGCCCTCTCAGGGAAAGCGCCGCAGGAGGACGGTCAGATATGCTTCGATCAGGTATGTTTCTGCTACGATGACAAGCAAGTACTCGATCATGTCAGTTTCCGGATTCCGGAGCGTCAGCTGACTGCCATTGTAGGCCGGAGCGGCGCCGGAAAGTCCACCATTCTCAAGCTGATCTCTGCCTATTACCCGGTACAGAGCGGTGAGATCCGCATCGGCAGTCAGAACATCTCGGCGCTTGACAAGCAGCAATGGCGGCGTTCAATCAGTTATGTCTCTCAGGAAATGCAGCTTTTCTCAGGAACCATTCGGGAGAATTTGCTCTATGGGATTACACGTGCCGTGAGCGAATCCGAGCTTCAAAACGCACTGAAAACGGCTTGTGCAGATCAGTTTATCGCAGCTTTTCCAAAGGGACTGGAGGAACAGGTCGGCGTCAACGGCGCTAACCTCTCCGGCGGACAGAGCCGACGGCTGATGATTGCGCACGCTTTGCTGAAAGGAACAAACCTGCTGCTTCTGGATGAGATTACCGCGAATCTGGATGTAGAATCTGCCCGAGCAATCAACAAGGCCATTCGATCCATCGCAGCGGAGAAGACCGTTCTCATGGTTTCCCATGACATGAAAGCAGTAGCGGATGCGGATAATATTCTGGTTTTGGACGGCGGTACAGTGAGTCCCATGGGTACCCATGAGGATTTGATGCGAACAAATGATGTGTACCGGCAACTGCAACTGGCTGCTGGCGTATAAGGAGGTAACGGCATGAAAACGAGAAAAGCAGACTGGAAGGCATACTTTCAGCTTATTCATCGGGCAAATGTCCCTCTGCTGGTACTTCTGGGTTATTTTTTGGTTCAGCTGGTTTACTCCCGTATATCTACGGATCTGGTGCCATTCGCATCAAAGATATACACCGGAGAAATACTCGATACCGCTCAAATCGGTCAATATGTGCTGCTGGTGGCGGTCATGATTGCCATATGGTTGGTGCAAAATCTCTTTCAGTACTGGTTCACCTATCGTACAGACCGGCAATTCCAGCTAGTCACGTGGCAGAGCATGGTTCATCTCCCCATGGCTGCTTTGGACAAGCAGAATGCTGCAACGCTTCCAAGTCGTGTCACCAGCGACTCCACAAAACTCAGCATGCAGTTTTTGCAGATGGTCGGAGTCCTGACCAGCGTGTATACCATCTATGTGACGCTCTCCAATGTGCGAAAAGACAGCGCGTTTATGGCCGGGTTCATGCTGAAAATGCTGGGGGTCCTCTTGCTCTGGATCATCCTTTCAAGCGTTGTCTGCGGACGTTTCAAGTTTAGGGCTTCTCTGCGGTTTCAGGAGACATACGCTGCCTTTACGGATTATATCACGGAGCGCCTGTCCAACATCCCGCTCATCAAATCATCCGCAGCGGAGGAGACGGAAGTCATCCGGGCTGTGAAAGAGATTGATGGGCAATACCACGCGGAGATTCATCAGATCAACGTGGAATATATTACTACATTCATCTCCCAGAGCTGCATGTACATCTTCCAGGCATTGGTACTTCTTACCGGAGCCGTGATGGTTCGCAGCGGGACACTGGATCAGGCCGGAATGCTGACCGCTTATCGCTACTCTCTCACATTGCCGGTATATCTGATAACAATTATGAACGCTTACCTCACTGTGAAAGAAAGTCAGGGCTGCGCTGACCGAATCAGCGAGATTGTCGCTGCCGAGCCGGAGCGCTGCCAGCGGAAAAAGGCTTTTGCAATGGAGGATGCAGATATTACCTTTGAAAATGTTACATTCCGCTACGGAGAAAAGCGGGGGCTATGCAGCGCCAGTTTCACAATTCCGGCGAACAGGGTCACGGCAATTGTAGGCCCCAATGGTTCCGGTAAATCTACAGCGGTCAGCCTGATGGAACGCTTCTATTTGCCGGAGACCGGCTGTCTCCGTTTTGGCGATTGCCTCGTGGAGGATATCCATCTGAATGAATGGCGCCGCTCTATTGGCTATGTTTCTCAGGACACCACCCTCATCTCCGGTACACTGAGGGAAAACCTAACCTATGCTCTCCACCGGCCGGTGGAGGAGACCGAACTGCAGCAGGCGCTGAAAATTGCCAACTTGGAAGACTTCGTAGCCGCACTGCCCAAGGGCATGGATGCCGACCTGGGTGAGTTGGGAGAAAAACTGTCCGGTGGTGAGCGGCAGCGCATTGCAATCGCCCGTATTATTCTGCGCAACCCGGAGTATCTGATTCTGGACGAAGTTACCAGTGCGTTGGATGCGGAGAACAAGGCAGCGGTTATGGGTGCTCTGCGAAAACTGATGGCGGGAAGGACTTGTGTACTCATCTCCCACGATATGGACATGGTGCGCAGCGCAGACCACATTGTGGTTCTTGACGAAGGAAGCGTTCAGGCGGAAGGCAATTGTGATCAAGTCATAAAAAACAGCGCTTATTTTGCAGAATGCTGCAGCGCGGCGTGTCAATAATTAGGAGGAACAAGCGATGATGGATATATGCGGCTATGAGTACCACCCAGATGGTGTATGTGCCTACCAGATCCGTTTTGATCTGATTGATGGAGTCGTTCGGAATGCTGAAATCCGCGGAGGCTGCGATGGCGGACACCAGGGGCTTTCCCATATGGTAGAGGGAAGAACTCCGGAGGAGATTATTGGGATCTGCAAGAAGGTCGGCTGCCATGACGGAAATTCCTGCCCAAAACAGCTGGCGCTGGCGCTGGATGAGTGCATCGGGAAAATTGCTGCCTATCAGCAGAAGGAGGCCAGCATCTGATGGAAAAGCATTACGAATATAAAAACGCGCCGCAGGTATGCTCGGAGACGATCAGCTTCGACTATATTGATGGTAAAATCTTTCATGTAAAAATTAGAGGTGGCTGTATAGGAAGTAATTTGTCGCTATGCAAGTTGGCCGAAGGTCTATCGGCAGAGGAAGTTATTGCTCGCTGTGCAGGAATCAATTGTAACGGCATAGGTACTTCCTGTCCGGATCAATTGGCAAAGGCAGTACAGGCATGTATTGACAGCCTTTCATAACAACTATGCCAGGATACGACTCGAACCATTGAGCTGTATCCTGGCATCTTTATTTGACGGAAGATTGAACTGACTATAAAAATGTGGTATTATTTAAAAAAGTAAAGATGAGGGGGCAAAGTAGATATGCGCAGCTTTGACATCTTTGTAACGCTCTGCGGTGCAGTAATCGCCAGCTATGCAGCGATGGGCTTTCCTCGAAAGATGGTTTTGCTGTGCAGCATCCCGCCACTGTCGCTTCTGTTTTTGGCCAATTTGTTTTTAACCTTACCCCTAAATCTGTACGGATGGCTATTGCTTGGGACACTTGTCTGTTTGGCAACAGCATGGATGTACAGCGAGAAGCATGAGAGACTCCTGACCTTTTCTGCTGCTCTCCTGTGTGCAGAGACAGCCCTTGCGTTCCAACAGCTGTGGTTGCTCTGCCAATACTTTGACGCAATTCTTGCTCAAATTATACAGATAACACTGATGGTGGGCGGCGTATATGCGGCACTATCTGGTAGGCTTCGCCTTGTAAACCGTGAAAGGTGGCAGCTTTTGTGGGATTCAGCGTCAGAGAAGGATTTTCGTGCCCGGCAGATATGGATTGTTCTGGCGCAGCTTTTTCAGACTGCTATCCTGATTGCAATGGCATATCTGACGTCCGGTATCGCAATGGCAGGCCTTTGGCTGAGCGTGTTTGCGTTCTTTGCCATTGGAATGTATGTCGCGTTTTCCTATTCTTTGCTGATCAGCGAAGTTTCCTATCTGGAAGATGCTCAGGAAGCTTCCCAGCGCTTTTTTCACGCCATCCGGTCTCAAAGACATGATTTCTTGATTCATGTCCACACGATCTGCGGGTTGCTTTCTTCTAATCAGATTGATGCTTGTCGTGAGTATACAGAAAAGCTGTCAGAGGAAGTTCGCCGAAGCAACGAGGTAATTCCACTGGATGATCCTGCGGTCAGTGCGCTTATCAGTGACTATATTGCCCGCGCTGAACAGCAGGGAATTTCCATTATCTGCTCCATCAAGCACGATATGAAGCAGATTGCATGCTCTGCATTTGAGCTGAACCGCGTTCTGGGCAATATGCTGCAAAATGCAATGGAAGAAGTAACACAGTACAAAGCTCCAAACCGATGGATGGAGCTTCTTGTCATGAAACGGGCTGGCCGGTCTGTCATCAAAGTAACAAATCCGTTTCTTAGGGATCCGGACAGCTTGACTCATGCCGCTGAAATGAATATCAGCACAAAGCCGAGTCACGAGGGGATTGGACTGAAGAATATCGAACGTATTACAAAAAAGTATGGTGGAGCTTTTTTTATCGAGCTCGATGGGCAAAAAATCAGCATAGTGGTACAGATTCCCGACAGGATCAATCAGAGCGAGGACGGACATGAAAATTTTAGTAATTGACGATGATGCTGCGTCTTTGGCAGCTACCAAAAGCATGTTGGAACAATCTCCATTGGTGGATAAAGCAGAAATCGCAAACAATATGGATGACCTCAGCGCCTCCCTCCGAGCTGACCCGCCGGATGCCGTGCTAGTCGATGTGGAAATGGGGCGTGTATCAGGCTTCGAAGTTGCTGCTTATTTGCAGAAAGCGTATCCGCAGATCCCATATATATTTTTAACGGGGCATGCTGAGTGGGCGCTAAAAGGCTACGATTATTCTCCATTGGATTTTCTGACAAAGCCGCTTTCGTCTTTTCGCTTGGAACAGTCATTGGAAAGAATTGCGGCATCCCATGCGGCTCATGGAAAGGAAGCAGAGCCGTCCAGTAGAAAAATAGGGATAATGGTCAGCCAAGGGTATGTCTTTCTTGCAGAAGAAGAGATCCTATATATTGAGCGGATCAACCGGAAGGCGTGCATTCATCAAAACAACGGAGTGTCCATAACGCTGAATGATACACTGAAAAATCTGGAGCAGATTTTTAGCAAAGACAAGTTCTTTCGATGCCATCAGTCTTTCCTGGTTAATCTGAACTATATTGAGGGTATCCGCGTTGAAAATGGAGGAAACGTATTCTTTTTACAACTCCATGGTTGTCAGGATTGCATCCCATTAAGCAGAAAGGCGTATCCCGAGCTGAAAAAATGTCTGGAGGCACACGGAATTTGGTTCCACTAAGGCAGCGCCGACACGGACGTCACTCTAAATCCATTATAGTTGATTCAGTTCCTCCGCCAGCGCATCTGCGATGCGCTGCCGTTCTTCCTCACTTTCTGCACGCGCATACGGTTCCAGCGAGGCGTCCCGCTTGCATTCTGCGTCGCGCGTCCATGCTTCAAACTCGGCCTTGGTCATGTCCTTCCGCATCGTGCGTGCATAATATTTCTTGTATGCCCGCTGCTGCACCTGCCAGACTTCATTGTTCGCAACTTTGTCCTTAAAGCTGCTGGCCGCGCCGATCTCCCGGCAGGTCTTGCTTGGGTCCTCCGGCGCAGAACCGGCGCAATAGGCGAAGGTCGCGCCCGGCGTCTGCAAAAACCATCGCCCGCAGTTGGCGCAGCGCTTCGGAACAAAGCCGCGCTGTAAGCCCATCATGAACTCTGCATACACAAAATCCAGCAGCCGGTCAAAGTACATTTTTTCGACCACCTCTGCTTCGCGTCCAGTGCCGCGGATGCAGAACTGCGTGTTCACCTTCGGCGCGTCCACCTCCGGGCTTGCGCCAAGGCTGACGCCGCTGACAAACGGCTCCAATCCCTTTTTCTCGATCTGCTGGGCCAGAGAAGTTTTTCTCTGGCCCTTTTTCTTTTCAAATGGCTTTCCCGCAAAAATGCCGTCCAGAAACCACGCATAGCGCTCCTGAATCAGCCGGATAGCGTCCAACTGCTCCTGCATGAACCGTGGCAGCGTATCGTCCTGCATTGCATACTCACGGAATGCTTCCTGCGCTTCTCCCACGGATAATTCACGCACATCCATGCTTGCAAACAGCTGAACATCATCCCAATACAGGCGGTAAAGCGGCAAAGACGCAAATCCATTCGCCACAGCCTGAAACGCCCGCGCTGCCTGCTCTGCATCCTTTTCTGCAACGACCTTCCAATATTGATCCAATAATTCTTGAAACGGCGCAGCGTCAAGATTCAGAATTTCCGTCAGCACAGCGCCGTAGGGCTGCATCGTCGGATGGGATTCGACCCAATAGCCGGAAGCACCAAACTCCACCTTCGTATTGGTGCGCGGCCGATGAAAATCCAATAGATCTTTTCCCAGAACGCCCATGCGCGTGCGCCTCCTTTGTAGAGAATATATTTTCACTCGTGTAGTGTATGTGCTTAAATGATACATTACCTATTGTGGAATGTCAATGGCTGTGCTATCATTCGATTGTAGATTTGTAGAGAATGTATCTACAATAAATAAAATCGAAAGGAAGTGAAAAAATGACCAAACTGGAAACCATCAACGCAGAAGATCTGCAAAATCGGACGTATGAACCAACGCCGTTTCTGGTAGAGGAACTGCTCCCGGAGGGTCTGCACATCCTCGCTGGCGCACCGAAGATCGGCAAATCGTGGCTGGCGCTGTGGCTATGCCTGTGCGTTTCGCAGGGGCAGCCGCTCTGGACTTTTGCCGTGACGCAGGGAGAGGTTCTGTATCTCAGTCTTGAAGATTCGTTCCAGCGTATCCAGACGAGACTCTTTGACCTGACGGAAGATGCACCGCCAACACTGCATTTTGCGATCATGGCTGACACGCTCAAGCATGGGCTGGAACAGCAGATCGAACAGTTTTTGACAGAGCATCCGACCACAAAGCTTGTTGTGATCGATACATTACAGCGTGTCCGCAGCGCAGGCGGTGACAGCAATCTGTACGCAAATGATTATCAGGATGTCGGACTTCTCAAACAGCTTGCGGACAGGCATCATATTGCCATCCTGCTGATTCACCATCTGCGGAAGCTCCACGATAACGATCCAATGAACATGATCTCCGGTTCAACAGGTCTTAGCGGCGCGGCCGACTCTGCCTTCGTGCTGCAAAAGAACGCGCGGAGCGCCAACGCCGCATCCCTGCATTGCACTGGGCGTGACATCCCGGATCGAACGTTAAAGTTGGAGCTTGGCGAGGACGATCACGTCTGGAAGCTGCTTGCAGACAGCAAAACTTGCAGCAGCGCTTCTAAGATTTCCACGCTTCAAATTGAAAATCTTCTCTCTGAATTGCTGCGGGAACAGACCGAAATCAGCGCCCCTGCAAAAGCCTTGCTGGAAAAGATCGACCCTGCCGGTATCGAAGGTTGGACGCCGAACGGCCTTTCGCATCAAATCCGAAAAAGCGTTGATTCTCTAAGGAAAAACGGCATTTTGGTATCGTTCCGAAAGAGCAACGGAGAGCGGCTGATTTGCCTGAAAAGGGCCGATGGTGCCGATCTTCCCACCGTGGGAAACATCGACCCTATCGACCCTGCCGGCAGGCAGACTGCCTGCGCCGCGCCGTGAGGCGCGTGTCGCCGCTGTGTGCGGCTTTGCACCCCGGCTGCGGATGTGTGCGCAGGAGTGCCACAAAGCCCCACGTTGCGCCAACGTTCGGGCAAGTCCAGGAGTAGCGCAGAGAATCCACGCCGCAGCGGAAAAATCCTCCCTCAAAGGGAGGGCCAGCATCGCGTTTGTCTGGTCTGCGGCAACGCCGCTGCCCGCCTTCCGCACAGTTTTTGGGCAGAAGCCCAAACCCACTTTATCAACGATAGGAGAACACATGAAAAAAGACATCAAATTCAGCACCCGCATGGCATCCGCAGACCGCGAAAAAATCCGGGCATTGGCACAGAAGGCGGGCATGTCCATGAGTGACTATGTGACCGCCTGCTGCCTTGGCAAGCGCATCGTCGTCATGGATGGTCTCAAAGAAGTCCTGCGGCAGCAGAAAGCCATCGGCAACAATCTCAACCAGCTGGCAGTGCTGGCGAATATGGGCAAGGTTCAGTTTGCAAATCTGGATTCTGCCGTGCAGGAGTTTGCAAAAATCAATATAACACTGAGAGCAATTCAGGAAAGAGGTGCGACGAAATCGCAATCGTCCATTTCGTGAACTACAAGAAAGGCACACAGTCACGCGGCTGCATGAAAAGCGTGATGCGGTATGTGTCGCAGGTGAGCAAGACGATCTGGGATGGTCAGCAGCTCGTCAGCGGAATCGGCTGTCAGCCGGAAACGGCGTTCGACGAATTTCTGAGTACGAAGCTGCTGCACCACAAGGATGGTGGCATCCAGTTCTACCACATGGTGCAGAGCTTCCCACGCGGCGCGGACATTGACCCACGCACAGCCCACGAAGCGGCGCGGCAGCTTGCCGGATATTTTGCGGGCTGCGAAGTTCTCGTCTGCACCCACACCGACCGCGAACACATCCATTCGCACTGCATCATCAACAGTGTGAACTTCGAGACGGGTAAGAAGGTACACATGGCGGACGAGCAGATTCAGGAGCTGCGCGTTCGCAACGACCAGATCTGTGAAGAACTGGGGCTGCCGAAATTTCAGAGGGATGAGCAAAAACGTTCCCGCGGAATGTCCAACGCGGAATACTACACGGCTGACAGAGGCGAGAGTTGGAAGTTTGAACTAATGCGCGTGATCGATGAGTGTATGCGGTATGCCGCCAGCCGCGAGGATTTTCTGGCATTGCTCCGCGCCGAGGGATACGGCGCGACATGGACGGACAACCGCAAAAGCATCACCTACACCACGCCGGACGGCCGCAAGTGCCGCGACAGTAGGTTACACATGACGAAATATCGGAAAGAAAATATGGAGGTAGAATTTGGATACCGAACAGAGATTGACACCGGCAGAACTGGCAGCGCAGCACAAGAAATCGATGGACGAGGCGCAACGGCTGGAACCCAGCGTGATGGTCACGGAGCGGAACTGG
>ERZ791837.903-NODE-903-length-21414-cov-3.879021_pt1 | contig 21414 bp, 15 predicted proteins | sample MGYA00510292_ERZ791837 | MGnify/ENA primary metagenome ERZ791837 (study PRJEB30046, sample SAMN00715259) | human gut metagenome | study: EMG produced TPA metagenomics assembly of the A metagenome-wide association study of gut microbiota in type 2...
AGCGGTACACCTGCCAGTTTCACCTTATCACGGTCTACATCGAAATAGAGCTGCGGGATATCTGCCTGCAAAGATGATGATAACCCGGATAATTCCTTGCGTTGTGAAGCGTAATACATCAACGTATCCGTCGCTTGTACCAGATTATCAAAAGTAGCGTCTCCACGTGCTTCAAGTTGCATTTCGAAACCACCCGAACTTCCCAGTCCCGGGATAACCGGCGGTGTGGAAAGGTATACCTTACACTCGGGATACTCCTGCAAATCCTTTTTCACCTGAGCCATTACCTCATCGATAGTCTGTCCGTCACGTGCACCCCACGGCTTCAGAATAACAGTCAGTTCACTGCGTGCCTGGCTGCTACCCACACGGGGGCTACTACCTACTACACTCTGAACATACTCTACAGCCGGATTCAACATCAGATATTCTATAGCACGTTCCGATACGATTCGCGTACGCTCCAGTGTCGCACCTTCAGGCAATTCCAATTCCACTTTAAAGTATCCTTGATCTTCTACAGGCAAGAAACTGGTCGGTATCAGGCGGTTTATCAGAAAAATAGCCACCAGTATCACACCAAATAAACTCAATACTCTGCGGGGATTGCCTATCACACGTGAAATCTGGCGAACATACTTACGGTTACCCATATTCAGTGCATAGTTGATATAGCGGAATACAATATTCTTCCGTTTATGAGATTCCGGTTTCAATATCAATGAACACATCACCGGACTCAGAGTCAGCGCAACAACTGTAGAAAGCAATACGGAAACCACAATTGTCACCGTAAACTGACGATAAAGCTGCCCTGTGATACCACCGAGAAAACTAACCGGTACAAACACAGCTGCCAATACCAGAGACGTAGCAATAATCGCTCCCGTCAATCCTTCCATCGCTTTCTTTGTAGCCTCGTAAGGTGGCAGTTTCTCTTCATGCATGATGCGCTCCACATTCTCTACCACCACAATGGCATCATCCACCACAATACCAATGGCAAGTACTAATCCAAGTAAGGTAAGTATATTGAGAGAGAAACCGAATATCAGCATGAAACCAAACGTACCAATCAGAGAGATAGGTACCGCCACAATCGGAATAAGGGTAGCACGCCAGCTTTGCAATGATAAGAATACTACGATAATCACCAGTATCAATGCTTCAAACAAAGTCTTGTATACTTCGTGAATAGACTCTGAAATGTAAGTAGTCATATCAAATGGAATCTCGTAACTCAATCCGTCAGGAAAGTTATTGCTGATTTCATCCATTGCCTTTTTCACATTCTCCGCCACTTCCATAGCATTGGCACCCGGAAGCATATAGATACCTAACACAGCTGCATTCTCACCATTGATGCTACTCTCCGTATTGTACGAAGAAGCCTCCAATGAGATACGTGCCACGTCACGCAAACGAATAATGGAACCATCCGCATTAGCGCGAATTACAATTTCCTCAAACTGTCCTACAGTAGAGAGACGTCCCTGCGTTGTAATAGGAATGGTAATATCCAGTCCTGCCACAGGTTGTTGTCCCAATACACCGGCTGCTGATTCACGATTCTGATCTTTCAGAGCATTCTGCAAATCGGCTACGGTCAGTCCAAAGTTTGCCAATTTATCTGGTTGCACCCAAATCTGCATAGCATAGTAACGGCTACCAATATTCGACACACGACCTACACCGGGAATACGGCGAAGTAAATCGAGCACATTCAATGTAGCAAAGTTACTCAGATAAATTTCATCAAACTTCGGATCAGAAGACCTCAGACAGATAGTCATTAACTGGCTGGCTGCCTGTTTTTCTACGGATATACCGTTTTGTACCACCTCTGCCGGAAGACGGGATTCCGCCAACTTCAAGCGGTTTTGTATTTCAACCGCTGCCAAGTCAGGATCAGCAGAAATATCAAATGTAACTGTAGCTGAGAAACCACCGGAGTTTGAGCTATTGGACTCCATGTAGAGCATTCCCGGCGTTCCGTTCAACTCTTGCTCAATAGGTGTAGCTACCGCTTGGGATACCGTCAGCGCACTGGCACCGGGATACGAAGCACTAATCTTCACCACCGGCGGTGTAATCTGCGGATATTGGTCAATGGGAAGCATCGTCAGTCCGATGATACCCACAATGACAATCAGTATAGAGATGACAGCCGAAAAGACCGGTCTGTCTATAAAGAAACTTACTTTCATACGCTCTCCCCTCCCTCTTCATCTTCTTTCTTCAACAGGGCATTGTTAACTTTAACTTTCATCCCCGGACTCAGTTTATGGTATCCTTCTACCACTATTGTTTCACCCGGCACCAAACCTCTCTCCACCACTACTTGATTCTGGAACTCCGGTCCTAACTCTATAAAACGACGTTCTACAGTAGAATCACGACGCATAACAAATACATAAGCACCACCTTTTTCTATAATAACAGACTTCAGGGGAACCACTGTTGCATTCTCCCGCACATCCAGCAATAGCTTCACTTTAGTAAACTGGCCCGGAAGCAATACGTGTTTCGGATTAGGCATTTCGGCACGAACAGAGAAAGTACCGGTACGTGGATCAACCTGTGGTTCGGCAAAGTCGACCAAGCCCTTGAAAGGATAAACTGTATTATCGGCAAGTGTAATAGAAATATTCGGCTGCCAGGAACGGGTAGAATCTTTCTGTCCCAGATTCACGTTACGTTCCTTGGTTTTCAGATAGTCTAATGCTGTCATACTGAAATCTACCAGTACCGTATCGCTTTTCACGATATTGGCAAGCAATGACTTGCCACCCGTACCGACCAATGTGCCAAGGTCTACATACCGTTCACTGATGTGCCCGGCTAGCGGAGAGCGAACCACTGTATATCCAAGTTCCAGCTCTGCCTGGTCAAGATCGGCCTGACTCATAGCAACGCTGGCCACTGCCGTTTCATAAGCTGCCACCGCGTTATCCAAATCTAATTGACTGGCAGCATTTTGTTCATACAAAGGGCGAATACGCTCCAAGTCACGTTGTGCTTTTTTAGCTTGTGCTTCATCTTTTTTCAGCTGTGCACGAGCCTTATCCGCTTTAGCACGATACTGATCCTGATTGATAACAAACAAAACTTGATTCTTCGTCACATAAGTACCTTCTTCGAAAAGCATATTTTCCAGATACCCTTCTACGCGGGCACGAACTTCTACAAACTGTTGGGCACGAACACGTCCCACGTATTCACCATAGATTTCGACATCATCTTGTGCCACCGGTTCCACAGCTACTACCGGAAGATCCGGTGCAGGTGCCGGACGATGAGTAATAAACCAGTAAATCGCTACTAACAGTACTATACCAACTGCGGCAATCACTGCCTGTTTTTTCGTTATTCTGAATTCTCTCTTCTTAAAAAACGATTTCATAAGCTCTCTGTTTATGTTAAAAACCCTATAAATAAAAAACACAACCGGCGTGCCAAAGTTCGATGGCTATACCTTTATTATTCATAGTCAAACCATTAAAGTTTTAACAAAGGATTATGAGAGTGGGGAATTCACTCTACAAGTGTGGAATTATTCCACAAAAAAAGTCCGAACAAGCTGTTCGGACTTCTCTTTTACTTAACTGAAACTTCTTACTCTTCATCATCATCCAATGATTCCGTATATTCCAGTTCTCCTTGAACCACAAACAGAATTTCTTCCGGATCATACTCACCCATCTCATCTTTGTGGGCTTCTTTGATGATGTAATCTACGATTTGCCCCAGGTCGACTTCGATGCATCCATCTTCATCCGGCTTTGCATCCAAGATGCCGCTTTCAGAATAATACTCGTCAATCAAATCGAGAAAATAATAGAGCTCATCATCGGAGTACTTCTCTTTTAACTCCTGCGGCAAATAATTCTTGATGTATTCGATGGTTTTTTCGTCATCGAGATCATCCTTTAAGAAATCGTCTTCCAGTCCCATAACAGTTAGTTTTTTAAGGGTTAATACCTTATTATATTATGCTCCTATAAGAGCATCTTTTTTATCTTGTCATCAAAAGCTGATTTGCCAGCAGAACCTACCTGCTTGTCAACCAACTCACCGTTTTTAAAGAACAATACGGTAGGAATGTTACGGATACCATATTCAGCAGCCACATCACCATTCTCATCTACACAAAGACATCTGTCTGCATCTCCGTCAAATGCAAAACCTGCATCAAGGTGTTCTCTCTTAACAAGGTCACATAAGCCTTCTATATGTGTAGAACCGCAGTCAGCGTTGATATTAGTTCCATTAGGCTCTGCATTGATAACATATGTCTTGGCACCAAGTGCATCAAATACTGCCTTTGCAAGTGTCCACGCACTTCCGTTAGATGCATCAAGACCTATTCTCATTCCCTTGAAGGAATATATTGCAAGGCTCATAAGATAACCCATATATCTGTTACGTCCTGCTGTATGGTCTACTGTACAGCCTATCTTTTCCTTAGTAGCGTATGGAATATCCTTAATCTCGCCATCAAGGTACTTCTCTATCTCATCAATGACATCCTCTCTCATCTTCTCGCCCTTGCTGTTGATGAGCTTGATACCATTATCATAAAAAGGATTGTGGCTTGCAGATATCATAATACCGCAGTCAAAGTCCTCTGTTCTTGTTACATATGCAACACTAGGTGTTGTTGTTACATGAAGAAGATATACATCTGCGCCGGAAGCTGTAAGCCCTGCAACAAGTGAATACTCAAACATATAGCTGCTTCTTCTTGTATCTTTTCCAATTACAATCTTTGCCTTTCCATCTTCATGATTTTTCCCGTAAAACCATCCTAAAAATCTTCCGACTTTGTAAGCATGCTCCACTGTGAGATTAACATTTGCCTCACCACGGAAACCGTCTGTTCCAAAATATTTGCCCATAACTGCCTCACTTTCACATTAATACAATAAATATTATCAATCTCTATTATTATGCTTCATATCCATTAGGATTGCTCTTCTGCCATCTCCATGAATCTTCACACATATCAAATAAATCTCTCTTCGCTTTCCATCCAAGTTCTTTTTCAGCCTTTGTTGCATCACAGTAATTAACAGGAACATCACCGGCTCTTCTTGGCTTCATCTCATAAGGAATCTTTACACCTGATGCCTTCTCAAATGTCTTTACAACATCAAGAACCGAAGAACCTTTTCCTGTTCCGAGGTTGTAAATTTCTATTCCCGGATTGCACTTTAACTTCTCAACAGCCTTTACATGTCCATCTGCAAGGTCACATACATGAATATAATCTCTTATACATGTTCCGTCCGGTGTGTCATAATCATCACCAAACACGCCCAGACATTTTAATTTGCCAACTGCAACCTGTGTGATGTATGGCATAAGGTTATTGGGAATTCCATTCGGGTTTTCTCCGATTTTCCCACTCTTATGTGCCCCGATAGGATTAAAATATCTCAAAAGAATTACATTCCATTCTGGGTCAGCCTTCTGGATATCAGTAAGAATCTGTTCAAGCATTGCCTTTGTTCTTCCGTAAGGATTAGTAATCTCACCCATTGGGCATTCTTCTGTGATAGGTACAAATGCCGGGTCCCCATAAACTGTCGCAGATGAAGAAAATATAATATTTTTAACATTATGATTTCTCATTTCATCAAATAAAACAAGAGAACCTGATATATTATTACTATAGTATTCAAGCGGCTTTGACACTGACTCACCAACTGCTTTAAGACCTGCAAAATGAATACAGCTGTCAATATTTTCAGCTTCAAACATCTTCTTTAACAATTCACGGTCAGCAATATCTCCCTCGTAAAATGTTACTTTTTTACCTGTAATCTCTTCTACCCTTTTAAGAGACTCTTTTGATGAATTAACAAGATTATCAAGCACTACAACTTCATATCCTGCATTAAGAAGTTCAATTACTGTATGACTGCCGATATACCCGGCACCGCCTGTTACTAAAATAGACATTGTACTACCTCTTTTCATATTTATTAAGTAAAAATTTATTTTTTATAAAGATTAGACATATCATTATCAAAATAATCTTCTTCGTTTAAAGTATCATCAATAGCTTCTTTTACAGCCTTTGCACAGACTGCACTAAACTTTTCAGCCATATCACCATACATATGACCCTCTTTATCATAGAAATCATCTGTTGTTCTGTCAAGTACATCAAACTTTAACTTATTGAAATTAAGGTATTTGACATCAAGCTGTGCTGCAAGATTGCTAAGATATGCATCCGCCTGTGCAAAACCGCTGCATTTTTCAGCCACTGTGTCAGGATCCTGCACAACTGTTGTTAGTACTATGTTAATTCCGTTTTTACGACATAGATTAACAATCTTCTCAACATATTCCCCTTCTTCGCTGTCAAGCTTGCTCTCGTCCCAGTCAAGACATGATGTTGTGGATTTCTTATAATCTTTGCTCCTTGATACAAAACCATTTCCCATATATGTATCATACTTATTCATGCTGACAACTTCAGGAGAATAATTCTTATATGCATCTGACTGCTTTAATTTAATCGTCTTTCCAACTGTCTTGTAGCACTGCCAGTAATTAGTCCATCGAAGAAATGTTCCCCGGTACTCTTCTCTTGCCATTTTGTGCATATAATACCCAAGCTTTTCATTACATGCCGGATAAGCATTGTATACATTATTAAAAAGAATACTCTCATCATGCTGGTTTACAAAATATTGATAATCAAGGTCAAGTATTACTGTTTTTAATTTTTTGTATTTTAATGCATATTTTAAAATATAATATGCATCATACATATACTCTCCGCCTATACACATATTCATTGTGGACATTCTAAGTTCTTCGCTCATTTTGCTGCTGTCAAAGCCATAACTTCCATGTGATGCACCAAGAATAAGACATTCATAATCATTATTTTTACACTCATAAAACATTGTCCTGCCAAGTCCGGGCTGTACCAAAGCATAATTAAGAAACTGGTTGATAACAGTGACAAGAATTATGAACACCACTGCCGCAATAAGACCTTTTCTTTTCTTCATAATACTCTCCTAAAACTGTGCATATACAAATTCAGTCGTACTTCCGACATATCCAAACGGTGCTGTTGCAAATATAAGAATTATATATAATGCCCATCTTACAACAAGCGGTCTTTGTGCAACAAATTCACGTAAATTAATACCTTTTTCTTTCATTACACTTGTTATAAATAAAATAACTGTTCCTACAATCAGAATCTTGTAATCCCTCATATTAAGCCCAAGTCTTAAAAGACTGCCATTTGCAAGAACTGAAAAAGTAAATCCCCTGAATATCCCTGTAAAGGCCTTAAATGCAAGTTCTGCTGTCAAACAGGCGTCGAAAAGCCAGCCAATATTAACAATTATAAATGTCCTTATAATACTTACAACCTTCCAATAGCGTGATGACGTATTTATATGGCATTTCTTTGCCATAGATGCATAAACAGGCTTTAACAGATTGCTGAGTGCAATGATTATGCCGTTATAGAATCCATACAGTATGTACTTCCACGAAGCACCATGCCATACACCTACTATAAAAAATATAAGAATATTGGCAAGACATATAGGAAGGACTCTTCCTGTTGCTTTACCAAAACGTTTTTTTGCAAATTTACCAAAATGAAGCATATGTTTAGATATAGAAAACGGATAGAAAATATAATCTTTCATCCATGTACCAAGACTGATATGCCATCTTCTCCAGAATTCGCCAAGATTTTTTGAAAAATACGGCTGTCTGAAGTTCTCATCAAGATGTATCCCGAATATTTCTGACGCACCGATTACCAGGTCCATTCCACCGGCGAAATCACAATATACATATATAGAAAATAAAAGAAGTGCAAATACAATATGTACTCCCGAATATGTATTCAGACTTGAAAATACAGTATTTGCCGCAACGTAAGCCCTGTCTGCAAGAATCAGCTTCTTTGCAAGTCCCCATGCCATACGCTGCATGCCAAACTCCACATTCTTAATATCAAAGTCATGTCCTTCAAAAAACTGCGGTGCTAGTCTGTCATATCTTCCGATAGGTCCCTGTAAAAGCTGAGGAAGAAATGCCGTAAAAAGAGCAAGTTTAAATATATTTTTTTGTGCCTCATACTTTTTCTGATATACATCTATTACGTAACTCATAGTCTGAAATGTATAAAATGAAATTCCAAGAGGCATTATAATCTTAAATCCCGGAAGCTTTGCTGTATTTCCAAATAATGCTCCCACTGCATTGATATTGCTTATAAAGAAATTGATATATTTCATGCCCGTCAATATACCAAAATTGCATAAAAGGCATGCAATTAGAAGCCTGCGTCGATTTTTCTTATCAACGCAAGCCTCCATCTTAATTGTAAATATATAAGACGATATTATCGTAAATATAATATACCCCATATATTTAATTCCATATGTAGCATAAAAAGCAAAACTCATAATCAGCAGCACAACCCACTGATACTTTTTCGGCATAAGATAATATATAAATGCCGTAATCATAATTGTAAATAAAAACCCCGCAGAAATGAATGACATATCTGTTCTCCTAGATTATCTTCCGAGCATCTTATCTTCAGACCATATTTCAACTTTATACTTGTTAGCCTTGTTATATCTCTTTCTCAAGTCTTTGAGCTGCTTTAAGTATTCCATTGTAACTTTTCCTGAAAGCTTTGATTCGCCCTCTGTTCTTTGCTGGAACTTGTAAGGAATCTCTATAACTTTTGAATATGTACCCATAGCAAGAACTTCTACCATAATCTTCCATCCAATTGGCTGAAGGTCAGCATGTTCAATTACTTCTCTTCTGAACATGAAAAGTCCGCTTGTAGGGTCAGAAATCTGTCTTAAACACGGAAGCATAATCTGTCCAATCTTTCTTGCAGTTCCTGATACAAACTTTCTGTACCAGTTAAGTCCGCCGTCATCGCCACCGGGAATAAGACGGCTTGGAATACAGAAATCAGCACCTGCTTCCATAGCTTTATACATATACTTAAGCACAATCGGAGGATGCTGTAAGTCCGCATCCATACATGCCATATACTCACCTTTTGCAAGTCTGAAGCCTTTAAGAACTGCTGTTGCAAGTCCGCTCTCACCTGTTCTGTGTTCCATTCTCACAGCCGGGAAATCTTTTGCAACCTCCATAATTATCTGTGGTGTATCATCTTTACTGTCATCCACAAAAAGAATCTCATAATCAATTCCTTTAAGTGCCTCATCTATCTGTGTTACAAGATTTCTAATGTTCTTTCCCTCATTAAATGTAGGTACTACTACTGATAACATTGTATTTTCTCCTTTTTATTCAAAATAAATCCGTATTATCGCTTGTGTCTAATCTAATTGATTATAATACTTATTTATAAAATATACAAGTATCAACTCCAATATCCGAGTTCTACACCTTTAAGATATATGCCTTTTCCTTTTGAATAATACCCCATACAGTTAAGATGTGTCCAGTCTGAACGAAGTTTCTTTGAGATATTACCTCTTTTATAATTTTCCAAATCATCTTTTGTAGGCATTATACCTGTATCTTTAAGACCATTTTCGATTAAATATGTTCGCATATTAATAAAATGGTCACCATATGCAAGTCTTAATGCAGCTTCCCAGGAAGTATCACCTGTACCTATATAATTACCGTTTGCATCTGTTTCCCCCTGACTGAGATCACCGATAGATGTTCCCGGGTCGTCCGTGTCACCTACAACAATATAATATTTACAACCAAACTCCTGAATCATGGCATCATATTGAAGAATAAGTGTCTTATAATCATTTTCCCAACCGCCATTACTTCCAATTTCAAGAATAAGAATATCACCGCTGTGATCAATTGCTGTCTTTGTGTAAACTCTCGTTCCCTCAGGTATTGTAATTGTCTCATATGCCGGTGTTGCTGGTTCTGTCGTCGGTTTCTGTGTTGCGGTTTCTTTTGACGGATTTTCTTTTTCTACCGCCTCAGTCTCTTTTATAACAGCCGCATTTGAATCTTTCCCCTTGACATCTGAAAGCATTACAAGTTCTTTAGAATTTTGTACTTCACTATTTAACTCAAGTTCATATATTCTTGAAATATAATGCCAGCCTTCTGTCTTTCTCACATTGAAAGGTCTGTTTAATATATAAACATCATCAAGAAATCCCCAGTCGTTAGAAATAAATTCATTATTATCAGATCTTATTATTCTAAGTTCTGCCTCATTCGTATCTTTTACTGTTACAGTCCTGTCCGTTTTCATTGCAAGTCCACCCTGCATCATGGCAATTTCATCAGATGTAGCACCCGGCATACCAAAATTATATGCAGTAATTCCTGTAAGTTCCTGCAACGTCTGAGGATATGAATAATACGAAACATTTTTCTTCATTCCATTGACAGTTATACTTCCCGGACCACTGTTAGTTCCATATGTCATCGAATCCCCCCAGCAAGAAATCTCCCTGTATTGTCCATCATATGGTATACATTCAGACGTCATAGTTCTTGGAGGCAATTCCCATGGTGCCTGATCCTCATCCGGCACTTCTTCCTCCATCATCTCATCAAACTCTTCATACACAATCTCTTCTTCCGTTTCCGTCTCAGTTTCTGTTTCTGTTTCCATCTCCGTCTCTGTCTCTGTCTCCGCCTGAGTTGTCGTAATTTTTTCAGTCTCAGAGAGTGCCTCTGTCGTCAATACTTCCTTATTCTTAGGTCTGTTGACCTTTTTCCAGCCTACAACTCCACAGACCGAAGCTATAACAATAATGATTACAAACAATGATGTAACAGCAACATTCTTCCTGTCGCTGAAAAAAACATTTAGTCTTTCGCCAAATTTTCTCAATTTCTGATTATTTTGTTTCTTCTTTATTCCTTTCCTTCTTTTAAGTTTAATTTTCAATGACCATTACTCCTTTTCTTTCCAGCATTCCCTCTCAGTATTCCACATATCTATATACGTAATACTACATCAGCCAGCAATCAGAATTATACCACAAAAACAATAAAAATAACTCTAAAGCAAAAAAGGTTATTAAAACAATAGAATCAATAGCAATTACTTTCTTTTTATTTTTTAATTCCAAATACTCCCGTCCACCGGCAGTCATCAAATCATACACACCAATAAATATGACAAATGAGCCTATTATAAATCTACATGTACTCATAACATGTGATGTAAGTGGTACAAGCAGTGCTATTATTCCAAAAAATGCCATTGAATAATATTTTCTGTAAATCATATATGCATATACAGCAAACGCTGCAATACAGAACCAGCCCATATATGTATATCTAGGTTCAATCTGTCCTGTGCAGGCTTTCCACATAACCCCGATTACAGGAAAATATGAATCTTCTCTCCAGGCAATCTGAACATGCATGAATGCCCACACATCTCCGCAGAAAAATCTCAAAAAAGTCATATATATAAATGTTCCAAGAGGACAAAGCATAACTGACAATATCTCTTTCGGCGTCTTTATAAAATGAACCACAAAATCTCTGACGTTTTGCCAGATTCCTGCTTTTTTGCTGTCAATAACTGTATTTTTATTCTTATAGTCAAGATAAAGTTCGATAATCAGTGCAAATACAAGTGTACAGCCCACAATTCTTGTTGCACTTGCAAATGCAGACATAAGTCCCGCAATAAGCCATTGCTTTTTCTGGCTGAAATAAAAGAATAAAACAATAAACATTATAAACATCGCTTCAGTATAAACAGATGCACAGTAAAATGAATATGGTGCCATAAACATAAGAATTCCAAGAAGAATTCCATAATTATTATTAATATCCGGCTGTGTACCATTATTTATTTTATATCTGTCTCGAAGCCATTTTATACCAAAATATGCTGCTATATAAATACACACATTTGATACAAACATGCCAACCCAGTACGTATCGGCTTTCCAGAATGTGAGCAGTTTCACAAACTGGCAGACAATAACATACATCGGAAAGAACGCCCAGTTCGCCTGCGGGTCAGTATCAAGAGGAAATGTATATCCATTATCTACCATAAACTGGTATCTTTTTGCATCCCACTCATTCATAAGGAAACTAAATGACCGGTTTGTTCCCATAATTCCATTGTATACCGGTACCATAATAAGCATAACCCCCCTTGATAGTACAAGTATAAAAAGCAATTGAACAGCCAGTCTGAAATTACTGTTCTTTTTGTATTTTTCAATCAAAGTATTCATTCTTTATCCCCTATTTGGACAGCTGCATCAGAACAGCTGCATCAGCCTTATAACAATCTGATAAATCAATGCCGGAATTGCCGCTACTACAGGAATTAAAAACATTGCAACAATTACAATATTATAAAGTTCAAGATATATGAATGCTGCACACATTTTTAATAAAGCTGGCACTTTCAATTTTGTAAACTTCAAAATAAGTGCTGATGCTATCATCATAACAAGTGTTGCTAAAGATATAAGCATTCCTGCTTTTTTGCCTTTAGGCTCAAATGTCATCTCAATCACATTTTCACCTGCATGAATATCAACACCTGTAAAAAGTCCGCAGACACTCTTAGCTTTTACTTTCTTTCCATTCACCTTTACATTCCAGTTATCACTGTATACAACAGGAATAAGTGCCATATTATTTACACCGCTTCCGTTAAGCTTAACTGTAAGCGAATCTGAAGTATATGATGTCTCACAGTAATCATCGGCATGTTTATCGACAAGTGACTGCATCTTATCCATATCAAGTCCGGCAAATGATACCTCACTTACCTTCAGATACCATGGGTCATCATATTCAACTCTTATTGTAAAATTCTCATTCTCAAATGTGCCAAGATATACGAGATTATTATTATAATCTGTAAAATATGCTGTATTCTTAACATCACCAAGTGTCGGAACAAGAACCGCTTCACCATTGACATATATATGCATTGAACTTATAAGCCATGAAGCATTAGCATCTGTATTACGGTTATTTACATCAACAATATTAATATAAACAGCCTGTTTTCCATCTGCTCTTACATTATACTCCCTTATAACAGATGACTCTTTCTTAGTATATGACATGCCATTAACAATATCCTGTGTGTCATTAGTGAGTGCCTTGTAGAAAATATTATGTAAATCTTCCCAGTTGCCGCTGAAATCCTGACGTGTAATGTTTTTATTTACACTCATTGCAAAAGGAAGCTTGTAATTAGCATCATATAACGTATAGTCTCCATCACTTCTTACTGCTGTATACATCTGTGAATCAAGTTCATTCACATTGACTGCCTGAGTAACATGAAAGAGTGAATTAGTAAATACCGTGCCGCCTGAATCAAGAAGCCAGAGGAAATACTTAGAGTAACCAAATTTCTTTGAATAACTCTGTGTATCACTCTGAAGTGCCGCCGTAAAGCTTGACATTGCACTTCTCCTTAAAATAAGCGGATAGTTGGCATTAAGGCTTATATCCGGATTGACAATTCTTTCAGTCACAGACTCTTCAATATCAAGTGAATCCTTTACTTCATTCGCAGCCTGGACATAATCGCCATACTGATATGGCTCATATTCATAAAACTTAGGTGGTCCGATAAGCGAATATGCACCAATAAATACTTCTATAGCAACTATCGCTATAATAGTATTAAAATCAAATCCAATTCCATCTTTTTTAAGCTTTTTATTATAAAAAATAAATGCTGCTATAAATATCGCTATAAATAATATAAATGCTGCTAAGATGATATCATTTGAAGGAATAATATTATAAATAACTGCATATACAGCTGCCGCTACAACAAATATGACAAGCTGTTTTACAATCTGTTTTTTATCAGCTGTCACTTCTTCAAACATCCGCTGTGCAAAATACGCAGCAACAGTTATAAGCGTAAATGCGACAATATATCCGTTTCTTAACGTATATCCGTTATACGAACCAAAATGCCACATAAGATTGATTCCTTCAACAACAATTGGCAGAAGCGAAATAAGAAGCAGGGAAATCATATATCTTATAGTATTCTTCTCTTCTTTGAACTTCTTTAAGCCCATAATTATTACTGCTGCTGCAAATGCCATTCCATAAAGCATCATCCATCTCTGAAATGCTGCCATCTGCCCGTCAGATATAATAGCACTCTTTATCCAGCCGATATACTGCGATACAATTCCCTGTCCAGAGCCACCTCTCTGTGAGCCTGAAAGCTGCATCATTACAGGCACAAGCACAAAACATGAAAGCCCAAGTCCTGCAACAGTTCCGATTCCAAGATTCCATGCATGTTCCTTGATTTTTTCTTTCTTAGACATAAGAAGAACATACGCCCCGCTTATAAGGAATATGTATACAAGTGACATGGCACCGAGATAATAGTTAATTATGAAAATAATTGCAACCATTATTATGTAAAAAAGCTTTTTGCCTGTCTGCATCATATTTTCATATGCAAGCATAAGGAGTGGGAATAATGCAACTATATCCATCCATGGTGTAAAGCATGAACCATAGAGCACTGTATATCCGCAGAATGTATACATAAGTGAAAATACAACTTTCATATTATATGAAAGGCTGTTATATTTTTTATTAATATATGCATACATGGCAACTGCCATAAATATCATTTTTACAAGCGTAAGTATTGATATACTTTCAAGTATCAGAGTTCTCGGAAAAAGATACAGCAAAAGATTAAATGGACTAAGCATTGAAAATGCAGATATACTCATTGATACATTCGTGCCAAATCCTGTGTACCAGTCAAACCACAATGACGCCTTTCCATGCATCCAGTCCCAAAGATGTGCATAGAGTGGTGCTACCTGCTGCATATTGTCAAAATAATCTATACGGTTAGCTCCAAACGGCCATATACCTTTAAAAACATAAATAAATACAATAACCGCACACGTAATCAATCCGGGTATGGCATATAATTTTACTCTCTGAAATAACGATTTGTTGTCTTTCATAACGCCTCCATCACTTAATAATCAACCAGCCTGCATTATTCAAGGCAGGTACTCCACAGTGTAAAACTGCTTCCTCTTTCTGTCTCAAATTTTATTGTAAATAATTTATCACTCACAGCATTTCCTGCTTTAAAACTGTATGTTCCGTCTTTTTCAAACTCACCTATCTGCTTATCATCCGCATATACCTTTACGGCTCCTGTAACATTTTTTACCTCAATCGTATATGTAACATTATCCGCATTTTTTTCAGGAAGATAATATATGTAGCTTTCAGATGCATTGCTTACGCTTCCGTCATACTGCTCCCTGTTCCAGCCCTGACCTTTCCTCACACATACATCCCATGTATAAGGACTTCCATTTCTGTCTTTGTATGATGTACAGATTTCTTTGGTTCCAAGTTTATAGCTTAATCTGCCATATCCCGGCCAGTCAGAAAGTTCGTGCGTTATATAATACATCTTATATTCAATTCCTACTTTTGGGGTAATTCCCCACCACATTACAATTATATAAAATAATACCAATATAATACTTGCACTGTAAAGCACAATCCTTGTCTTCTTACCGCCGCTTTTCATCAGAAACCTGCCTTTTTATTTTACGTCGTAAAGCCCGCAGCTGATGCGGGCTTACATGACACATTGTGTCCATGTAACACATATATAAATACACTTCGTGTATTTATACATGTGTTACTATGCATGTGCCTTTTCCTTTAATATTAATGCTTCTTTTTCCTGAACTTACAAAGAAGCTTTCTCCCGCTTTGAACGGAACTTCCTGCTTATAATCATCTGCCTCTATCGTTCCGCTTCCCTCTATAAATACAAGTGAAACAAATGATGATTCATCTGCAACAATCTTAACTTCGTCTTTTATCTCATATTTGAGACATTCAAAGTATTTGCACTGTACAAGACGTTCAAGGGAATAATGCTCATTTTCCTCAAGCATAACTTCCGTTGTATTATCTTTCACATAAGCTTTTGTGTCAACAACATCAAGTGCTTTTTTAACATGAAGTTCTCTCGGATTGCCATACTTATCTCTTCTGTCATAATCATACATTCTGTATGTGCAGTTTGAGTTCTGCTGGATTTCACAGATAATTATTCCGGCTCCTATAGCATGTATTGTTCCGGCTTTAACCATAACAACATCGCCCTTTTTAACTTCAATTTTATTGAGAATGTCTGTTATTGTATTATCTGCAATTCTGCGTTCAATCTCTTCTTTATCAGTATTCTTTTTAAGTCCGCAGTAAAGATATGAGCCCGGTTCACTGTCAACAACATACCACATCTCATTCTTGCCATACTCGCCTTCATTTTCAAGTGCATATTCATCATCAGGATGAATCTGTACTGACAATGCCTGCTTTGCATCAATAAACTTTATAAGGATAGGGAATCTGTCCTGTGCCTGACATTTCCAGCCAAGACTTTCTTTTCCGATAATTGAAAGATAATCACCAAAAAGCATACCCTTGTATCTACCATCTGCTATACGGCTTGGTCCATCCGGATGTGCTGATAATTCCCAGCTTTCCGCAATAATATCATAATCGCATTTCTTGCCGAATACAGTACGAAGCTTCGTGCCGCCCCAGAGATTATCCTTAAATGCAGGGTCAAGCTTTATAACAGGATTATCCTGTGTTGCAATATAATTACCCTCAGAAGATTCATCTGTATATATCTTTACAATATCTCTCTCAGATACAACCTCACCTATTCCAATCTCTATAATAACAACATTTTTATCTGTTTTATTAGCAACTTTGTGCTTCATTCCAATAGGCACAAATACGCTTTCAAACTTATGATAATCCCTTGTCTCCTGACCGAGTGTGATAGTCGCTGTACCTTCAACAACAGCCCAGTGCTCACTTCTCATCTCATGCTGGTGAAGATTCATGCTCATTCCCGGAAAAACTGTTACTTTCTTTACTTTGTACCCTTCGGACCAAGTAAGAAGTTCATGAATTCCCCATTCACGATAAGAAAGTCTGTTGTAATCAAAATAACTTTCATACTTTTCACGGTTATCTTTTATTATATCTTTAATATCTTTTGCACGTTCTTTTGAAGAAACATAAACTGCATCTTCAGTATTTACAACTACTATATCATTCAAATCATTTGTTACAACAAGCTGTCTCTCTGCATTGTTTACGACTGACACATCTTCACAATTATTCTTTATTACATAATCAGAATGTGTCACACTGCCAAATTCGTCAAGATCACTTACATTGCCGACATCTTTCCAGCCAAATTCTGCCTCAACAACTTTTACAATACTGTTCTTTGAAAATACAATCTGCTCAATACTGCCTGTAGGAATATCTTTCATCACATTTTCAGAAAAGCGGATGCCTCGTCTTATTGCAGGAGTTCTTCTCTTTGCAAAACGACATGTATTATATAATTCAGGTGAAATATTTTTCACACTGTTTATAAGATCCCCAACTCTGTATATATACATTCCGCTGTTCCAAAGATATTCTTTATTCTTATATGAATCGCTTTTCAAATCGAACTGCTGTCTCTCGATAAAACCTAATACATCCTCTTCATCTTTTATAATATAATCATATCCGGAAGCATTCTCTGTCGGCTTGATTCCTATAGCCGCAACATATCCTTCTTTAGCAAGTTCCTTGCCTCTAAGAACTGCTTCTCTGTACTCCTGACCCTCTATCAAATGATCCGCAGTTACTACAAAAACCAGTTCCGACTGATTGCAGAACATATTTCCAAGCATAATTGCCGCAGCTGTCCCCTTTGGTGAACCCTCAAGAATAAGCCGGTACTTCAGACTCTGGAATGCTTTCATCTGACCATTGACTATATTCCTGTAACTCTCCTTTGTGACAATTATAAATTCATCACAAAATGGCATATTTCTAACGACCGTTTCCTGTAAAAGTGAACGTCCTTCTTTAATATTCATAAACTGCTTTGGATAATTCTTTCTTGACAATGGCCAAAGGCTGTCTCCGCTGCCTCCGGCAAGTATTAAACATTTCATTGTTTTTCGTATCCTCCTTGCTTTGCAACACAAATCAAAAGCAATAGTTAATTACCTGCGGCTTCTGAACTTCCGGTTTCACTACCACTTTCGCTTCCACCTATGTTTCCACTATCACCTGAACCGCTTCCACCTGTGCTTCCGCTGTCACCTGAACCGCTTCCATCTGTGTCTCCACTATCACCTGAACCGCTTCCGCCTGAACCGCTTCCGCCTGTGTCTCCACTATCGCCTGAACCGCTTCCATCTGTGCTTCCGCTGTCACCTGAACCGCTTCCGCCTGCGTTTCCACCATCTTCGGTATCTCCGGCAGCCTCAGTATCATTCGTTTGAGTCTGCGTTCTTCTAGTTGTTGCAGCCTCTGTATGTTCATCAGTCTCTGCTGCTTTAGTTGTTGTCGTCTCTGCCGCCTTTGTTGTTGCATTATTATTCTTTGATGACTTCTTAGTTGTAGCTTCTTCTGCCGCTGTTGTAACAGGCGTAGGATTAAATGTGCTCTTTGACTTATTTTTCTTTATACGTCCGGCAATTGCAACAGTTACCACCGCAAGCACAACCACTAATGCCGCACATATTGCTATTATTCCTCTCATACGTGCATCTGCCTTAATTCCATGATTTGCACTCTTAGCACCATATCTGTCAGAATAATTGTCATTATCATCAAAATCAATTTCAGGTACACTGTCATCGGAACTATCTTCATCATCTGTCTCATCCTCTGATGAATCCTCATCTGCCACATGTACTTGTTGTCCATCACCATCCAATGATACCATATCAAGTCCGAGCATACCTCGTATCTGCATAATCTGTGTGCCGATAAATGTGCTGTCAATTTCAAGTAAATCCTCAATCTCGTCTATCGTATAACTCTCATATGCAAACATAAGATATAGGAGCCTCTGTCCCTTTGAAAAATCCTCAAAATCTGTCATAATCTCATTTAACTGATCTATATCAAGAAATGCCTGATTATAATCAGCTGCACATTTTGCAAATTCTGAATCTTCACTTATTGAATCATAATTGTACTCTTCGGCAGAAATCTGTGTATCAAATAATTCACCATTCTGTTTTTTGCACACATTATAGACTTCAACTGTTGTAAAACGGGCAATCCACAAATGTATATCAAGTTCTTCATTATCAAACTCTGAAGCATTTTTGAACATTCTGACAAGAACGTGCTTGGTAAGCTTCTCTCTTGATTCCTTTGTTTTATAGACAAATGCAACAAGATTATAAACTTCCTGATATACAAGTCTTGTGAATTTTTCAAAGCTGTTTTTATTGCCTTTTTTAGAATCATTTAATAACTTAATTAATTCCCTGTCCTCTTTTTCCATTTCCATTCCCCTTAAACCAATTCTTCACTACACATTTCAAGTGCAGCTTTAACAACTTTATCCATATCGTAATATTTATATCCGCCTAATCTTCCACCGAAAATCACACGTTTTTCTTTATCTGCAAGCTCTCTATATCTCTGATACAGCTCATTATTTCTTTCGTTGTTAATCGGATAATAAGGCTCATCACCTTTATGCCACTCACTTGAATATTCCCTTGAAATTACCGTAACCGGCTGTTTTCCAAATTCAAAATGTTTATGCTCAATAATTCTTGTATAAGGAACTTCACGTTCTGTATAATTGACAACTGCATTTCCCTGATAATTATCAGTTGCAAGCGTCTCCGTCTCAAATCTTACCGAACGGTATTCAAGAACTCCCAGCTTATAATCGTAAAACTGGTCAATCATCCCTGTATATACAATCTTATCTGCCATGGAATCAAATTCTTCCCTGTTTGCAAGATAGTCAGTATCAAGCCTTACCTCAGTTCCTTCAAGCATCTTTTCTACTATCTTAGTATATCCTCCAATTGGAATTCCCTGATATCTGTCATTAAAATAATTGTTATCATATACAAATCTTAACGGCAGTCTCTTAATTATAAATGAAGGAAGTTCTTTGCAGTCTCTTCCCCACTGTTTCTCAGTATATCCCTTTATAAGCTTTTCATATACATCTTTTCCGACAAGTGATAATGCCTGTTCTTCAAGATTCTTTGGCTCTGTTATATTAAGGTCTGCAATCTGTGCTGCAATAATATCTTTTGCCTCCTGTGGAGTGCTTATTCCCCACATCTTGCTGAATGTATTCATATTGAAAGGAAGGTTATATAATTCATTTTTATATTTTGCAATCGGTGAATTAATATAATTATTGAATTCTGCGAACTCATTTATATAATCCCATATAAATTTGTCAGAAGTGTGAAAAATGTGTGCACCATATACATGTACATTAATCCCTTCAACATTTTCACAATATATATTACCTGCTATATGATTTCTTTTTTCTATAACCAGACAGGTCTTTCCTTTTTTCTTTGCCTCATGTGCAAATACTGCACCGTAAAGTCCGGCACCAACAACAAGATAATCGTAATGCATCTTTATCGTCCTTTCGCATCTATTAATCATATACTTTTTTATTATATCAATTTTTATTTATATATGCAAATATCTAGTCATAATAATGTTTAAAATAAACTCTTATAAATATAGCCCATGTATCTTTAAACGCACGCCATATATCTTTCATTCCAATTCTTTTTGTATTCTTATCTCTTACATATACCACAGTTACAGGCATTTGTGCAATAGTACATCCTCTCCTGTTAAGTGCAACAAGCAGTTCTATGTCATATGCAAATCCTGAAGTCCTCACAAGATGTGCCACTGGCCTTATCGCTTCTGCACGAAATACTTTTAATCCTGTCTGCGTATCTTTTACATTAAGATGAAAAAGAATGAGCAGCATTATATAATATCCCATACTTATTATTTTACGTATTAAAGGATAACTTAGTTTTGAATCTTTGTGAAATTTGCATCCGATTACAACATCTGCATTATCATCAATCATCTTGCGAAGGTAACTCTCTAGCTGTGAAGGATTAAGTTCAAGGTCCGCATCAAGAAATGCAATATATTTTCCTTCTGACTCTGTTACGCCTGATATTATAGCCGTACCTTTACCCCTGTTTTTATCAGATGACACCATTCTTACCCTGCCATCTTCTTTCATGGCACGCTTTATTTCCTCTTTGGTCGCATCAGTGCTGCCATCATTTACCGCAACTATCTCAAAATCTTTTACGAATCCAGAAATAACAGAAATAGTTGTTTTAATACTACTGTATATGAGTTTTTCCTCATTATACGCCGGCATTACAACTGATAATTTTCCATCAAGATTAACCATAACCCCTCCAATAACGAAAAAAAAACAGCAAAGTGTAAATCTATCCACTTTGCTGTCATATGTTTATGCCGGCAACGGGAATCGAACCCGTATGGGAGTATAAGTCCCGCAGGATTTTA